>NBJMC04203__coassemble_435_pt1 | contig 24852 bp, 23 predicted proteins | sample NBJMC04203__metabat2_high_PE_053 | metagenome-assembled genome bin NBJMC04203 | reverse complement strand
AGCAGCAGCGCCTGTTGAGCCAGCACGCCAAGGCATATACCATGCCCGATATGGATGAGGCCGAGGAGGCGCCCAAGGTGGAAGCAAAAGCGGAAGTCAAGCCCGTCGCACCCAAGGAAGAAGTCAAGCTTGCGCCGATGGAGGAGAAGAAGCCGGCTTCCGCTAAGCAGGCGGAAGCGCCCGCGGCGGCACAGCCTGCCGCCCCTGCCCAGCCTGCTGCGCAACCCGCGCCGCAGCCCGCGCCCAAGCCGGCTCCGGCGCCCGCTGCCGCCCGTCCGGCCCCGCAGCCCGCACCGCAGGCGGCCCCCGCACCCGCCGCAGCCCGTCCGGCGCCGCAGCCTGCGGCACAGCCGGCGCCTGCCCCCGCCGCGCGTCCGGCGACCCAGCCCAGCGCGCCCGCGCCTCAGCCGGCGCCTGCCGCCGCTGCCCGGCCCGCCGCGCAGCCTGCCCGCCCCGTGCAGGGCGTCCAGCCCGCGCGTCCGGTCCAGCCTGCGCGTCCCGTGCAGGGCGGTCAGCCCGTCCGTCCGGCGCAGCCCGCGCGTCCCGTGCAGGGTAGCCAGTCCGGCCCCCGCCCGGCGGCGAATCCGCAGGGTCCGTATGGTCGCCCGGCCAATCCGCAGGGCCCGTATGGCCGTCCCGCGAATCCGCAGGGTCCCTATGGCCGCCCGGCCGGCGGTCAGGGACAGGGCGGCCCCCGTCCCATGGGCGGTGGCTTCGGCAATCGTCCCACCGGCCCGCGTCCCCCGATGGGCGGCCGCAAGCCCGCGGTGGAGATGACGCCGTCGGTGGAGAAGGAGCGCGTCAGCAACTACGATCCCAACAAGAAGAACTACGTGCGCCAGCACGATCCCGAACGCGTGGCCCGCAACCGCAAGCAGCTTGCGCGCGAGAATTTCAACGGGCTGGATGACGATGTGGTGCGCGGCGGCCGCCGTGCGCGCGTCAAGAAGCCCAGCGCGCAGCAGCTCATGGCTCCCATCAAGATCGAAAAGGCGTATATGACCGCAGAAACGATCACCGTCAAGGACCTGACCGAGCGTATCGGCAAGCCGGCGGGCGAGATTCTCAAGAAACTTCTGCTGCTGGGCGTGATGGCCAATATCAACAGCGAGCTGGACTTCGATACTGCCAGCCTGGTGTGCAGCGATTTCGGCGTGACGCTGGAGATGAACCTGGCCAAGACCGCCGAGGACGACCTGGCCGAGACCGACTTTGAGGACGCGGAGGAGGACCTCCAGCCCCGTCCGCCGGTGGTTACCATCATGGGCCACGTCGATCACGGCAAGACCTCGCTGCTGGACTACATCCGCCATTCGCACGTCACGTCGGGCGAGGCGGGCGGTATCACCCAGCACATTGGCGCCTACACCGTTACGGTGGACGGCCGCATCATCACCTTCCTGGATACGCCGGGCCATGAGGCGTTCACCGCCATGCGCGCCCGCGGCGCGCAGGCCACGGATATCGCCATCCTTGTGGTGGCGGCGGACGACGGCGTGATGCCCCAGACCGTGGAGGCCATCAACCATGCCAAGGCCGCGGATGTGCCCATCATCGTGGCCATCAACAAGATGGATAAGCCCGCCGCCAACCCCGAGCGCGTCAAGCAGGACCTGACCGCCTATGAGCTGGTCCCCGAGGAATGGGGCGGCGACACCATCATGGTGCCCGTCAGCGCCCACACGGGCGAGGGCGTGGATTCGCTGCTGGAGATGATTCTGCTGGAGGCCGACATGCAGCAGCTCCGCGCCAACCCCAACCGCATGGCCAAGGGCGTGATCATCGAGGCCAAGCTGGACAAGGCGCGCGGCCCCGTGGCTACCGTGCTTCTGCAAAACGGCACCCTGCACGTGGGCGACAACATCGTAGCCGGCATGGCCAGCGGCCGTGTGCGCGCCATGGTCAACGACCGCGGCGAGCGCGTGTCCGAGGCGGGCCCCTCCATGCCTGTCGAGATTTCCGGCTTCACCGACGTGCCCAGCGCGGGCGACGACATGATGGCCGTGGCGGACGATCATCTGGGCCGCCAGGTGGTGCAGGAGCGCCGCGACAAGCTCAAGGCCGCGCGCGTGGCTGCTTCCAGCAAGGTATCGCTGGACAATCTGTTCAGCCGCATCGACCAGAGCAAGCTGACCAACCTCAACATTATCATCAAGGCCGACGTGCAGGGCAGCGTGGAGGCTGTCAAGCAGGCGCTGGAGAAGCTTTCCAACGACGAGGTCAAGGTGCGCGTGCTGCACAGCGCCGTGGGCGCCATCACCAAGGACGACGTCAACCTCGCCTCCGCGTTCGACGCCATCATCATCGGCTTCAACATCCGCCCCGACGCCTCCGCGCGCGAGGCCGCCGACCGCGAGGGCGTGGACGTGCGTCTCTACCGCGTCATCTACCAGGCCATCGAGGATGTGCAGAAGGCCATGAAGGGCCTGCTGGAGCCGGAGTACAAGGAAGTCATGCTCGGCCATGCCGAGGTCCGCAATACCTTCCGGATCACCGGCGCAGGCACCGTCGCGGGCTGCTACGTCAAGGACGGCAAGCTCCAGCGCAACGCCGAGGCCCGCCTCATCCGCGACAACGTGGTGGTCTTCGAGGGCAAGCTCTCCAGCCTCAAGCGCTTCAAGGACGACGCCAAGGAGGTCGCCGAGGGCTACGAGTGCGGCGTGAGCTTCGACAGCTTCAACGACATCAAGGAAGGCGACGTGATCGAATGCTACGTCATGGAGGAGGTCGAGCGCTGAGGGCGCTCCCTCCCCGCCGCGTGACCATACGTTTTTGAAGGAAGCGATCCATTGAGCTATCAACGCATTGACCGCATTTCAGAGCAGGTTCGCCGGGAGGTGGACCGCATCATCCGCGAGCGCCTGTCCGATCCGCGCATCCATGGCACCTTCAGCGTGACTAGGGCCGAGGTGACGCGCGACCTGCGCTACGCCAAGATCTACGTCAGCATTCTGGAGGAGACCGACCGCGCGCCCATGATGGCGGCGCTCAAAAAGGCGGCGGGCTTTGTGCGCCATGAGCTGGGCCAGAGCATGATCATCCGCTATGCGCCGGAAATCCTCTTCGAGGAGGACCACAACATCGAGTACGGCATCCATATCGCATCTGTGCTCAGGCAGGTGCGCCCGGAGGAAGAAACGAACGATGAATCAAGCGACGGTCAGGAATAACCCCGATCCGCGGCAGCAGGTGCTGTCCGCCGTTCAAGCGGCGGGCAGCGTCTTGCTGTTTTGTCATGTCTCGCCCGACGGCGACACCCTGGGCAGCGCGCTGGCGCTCAAGCTGCGCCTGACGGCGATGGGCAAGTCCGTGCGGCTGCTTGTGGACGGCGAGGCGCCGTCCAATCTCGCCTTTCTGCCTGGCATGGACGCCGCGGAGGGACCGGACGCCGCCGTGGGGACCGCTGACCTGGCCCTTGCGGTGGACGTGAGCTGCGCGGAGCGGCTGGGCGCATGCGCCCCGGCATTTTACGCCGCCGCGCGCACCGCCGTGGTGGACCACCATGGCTCAAATCCCGGTTTTGCGCAGATCAACTGGATTGACGGCGACGCCCCGGCGACCGCCGTGCTGGTGTACCGGCTGCTGGAAGCCATGGACGGACCTATTGCCCGCGAGGAGGCGATCTGCCTTTATACCGGCCTGTCCACCGACACGGGCAATTTCATCTACGAGAGCACCAGCGCCGAGAGTTTTCGCATGATGGCATCGCTCATGGATGCAGGTCTGCCCCTGGCGGAATATGCCAGACGGCTGTTCCGGGTCAAGGAACTGCCTTTTGTCAGGCTGCTGGGTCAGGCCCTGCCTTCCCTGCGGCTGACCTGCGGGGGGAAGGTGGCGGGGCTTACGCTGACTGCCGAGCAAATGCGCAAGGCCGGCGCGAAACCGGGCCACACCGACGGCCTGGTGGATTACGCCATCGACCTGGAGGGCGTGGCGATGGCCTACTTTGCCCGCGAGACCGAAGACGGCCGCGTCAAGGTGAGCCTGCGGGCGTTGGAGCCGTGGCGCGTGGACCAGGTCGCGGCGCACTTCGGCGGCGGGGGTCACCGGCTGGCCAGCGGTCTGACCGTGGACATGCCCCTTTCGGAGGCCGCGCAGGCTGTGGAAGCCGCGCTGGCCGAGGCGTTCGGGAGCGTGAACGCATGACGCAGGCAGGGCCGCTGTGCGGCTTTCTCAACGTGCTCAAGCCGCCGGGCATGTCGTCTGCGCAGGTGGTGGGTTATGTGCGCCGCCTGCTGGGCGGAGTGAAAGCGGGTCATGCGGGCACGCTGGACCCGGAGGCGGCGGGCGTGCTGCCGGTGATGGTGGGCAAGGCCGCGCGGCTGTTTGATGATTTGCAGGACAAGGACAAGGAATACGTGGCCGAGGTCGCTTTCGGCGTGGCCACCGATACCCAGGACGCGCAGGGGGCGCCCGTCGCCCGCGGCGACCGCTGGCCGGAGGAGGCCGCCATCGCCGCCGCGCTCCCGCGCTTCACGGGCGAGATTTTGCAGATGCCGCCCATGTATAGCGCTCTCAAGCAGGACGGACAGCGGCTGTACGACCTGGCGCGCAGAGGGCGCGAGGCCGTCGTGCCCGCCAGAAAGGTGACGGTGCATTCCCTGCGGCTGATGGGCGTGACGCCTGATCATGGGGCGCTTCTTAGCGTCTGCTGCTCCAAGGGCTTCTATGTGCGCACGCTGTGCCACGATTTGGGCGAGGCTCTGGGCTGCCCGGCGCATATGCGCTTTCTGCTGCGCACGCGCAGCGGTCCCTTCGGCCTGGACACAGCTCTCACGCTGGAGGCGCTTGCGGAGAAGGCCGCGCGGGGTACGCTGGCCGGATGCCTGCTTCCGCCCGAAGCCGGCCTTGGGCATATGCCTATGGCGGAGGTGCCGCCGGACCTGGAAAAGGCCGTGCGAAACGGCGGCCACATCCCGTGGGCGCGCTTTGCCGCGCAGGGCGTGGACGCGGAGCGGCCCTTCGGCCTGCGGCTGGGCGGCACGCTGCTGGGCGTGGCACAGCGGCGGGGCGACGAGATCAAGGTAAGAACCTGGCTCGCGGAATGAGCCGGTGAGGAGGACGACAGATGCAGACCGTTCTGGACGGCCGCTATGCGGCCGACCGAAGCGTGGTGGCGCTGGGCATGTTTGACGGCGTGCACATCGGCCATCAGGTATTGCTAAAAAAGGGGCGCGCGCTGGCCGACCGTGAGGGCGTGCCGCTGGTGGCGTGCACCTTCATGGACCATCCCCTACGGCTGATTGCGCCGGACAGGTGCCCGCCCATGCTGACGACCTTTGACGAGCGGGTCCGGCTGATGGAGAATCTGGGTGTGGACGTGCTCTACGCCATGCCCTTTGACCGCTCCGTGATGGACATGCCGCCGGAGGACTACGTGGGCCATCTGGTGCGGCAGTTTCACCCCACGGACGTGGTGTGCGGCTATAATCACACCTTCGGCAGGAAGGGCGGAGGAACGCCGGCGCTGCTGGCGGCGTTGGGCGGCGCATTGGGCTTTGCCGCCTCGGTGGTGCCCAAGATCACCCTGGAGGGGCAGGAGGTCAGCTCCACGGCCATTCGTGGCTGGCTGCGTCAGGGCGACGCGGCCCGCGCACGGGCGCTGCTGGGACGGCCCTACCTGCGTCAGGCGGCGGTAGCCGCGCGCCGGGGCGGACGCTGGGAGCTGTTCATGCCGCCCAATGGCAAGCAGGACGTGCCCAGGGGGACCTACCGGGCGCTGTGCTCCGACGGGGAGCACACCTGGCCCGTGCTGCTGCGGGTGGAGCGCGAGGGGCGCGCCCTGTGCAGCCTGCCCGCCGGCACGGCCCTGCATGACGAGCTGGACATCCGGTTTCTCAAGGGCCTGACGGTGGAAAATTGATCTGGAAAGGAGCGGTCCGCGTGCAAAAGAAGAGTCTTTGGCAGGAGGCAGTGTACTGGGTGTTGCTGGCGGCGCTTTTGACGGCGGGGGGCTTTTTGCTCTTCACCAACCTGGGCGAGACGGGCATCAGCGATTGCGACGAAGCGCGCCACGGCATCAACGCCTATGAGATGATGCAGAGCGGGGACTACGTGGTCACCACCTATCGCGGCGAGCCGGACTACTGGAATCTCAAGCCGCCGCTGACGGATTACTGCATCATGCTGGGCTATCAGCTCTTCGGATACAACGCGCTGGGGCTGCGATTTTACAGCGCCCTGAGCATGATGCTGACCATGATCGTGCTGGCCCTGTGGACCAGGCACCGCTATGGACGGGTCGCCAGCCTGTGCACGCAGCTGATGCTGCTGGGGTGCAGCTTTATCTACGGCCCGCACTTCGCCCGTTTCGGCGACGCGGATGCGCAGATGCTGCTGTTTTACGTGGTGGCCATGATCTGCATGCTGGAAAGCCGCCGAACTCCCCGCCTGCTCTACGGCACGGCCCTGTGCTTCGGCCTGGCATTCATGAGCAAGAGCTGGCATGCCGCGCTCATCCCGGTCACGTGCCTTATCTACCTGCTGGTGACGGGCGAGATTCGCAGGCTCAGGCCGCGGCACTACCTGGGGCTGATCTTCTTCGGCCTTCTGCCCATCGCGCCCTGGGCGATCGCGCGGTACCAGCGCGACGGGATGGCATTCTTTGAAAAGATGCTTACCATTGACGTGGTGAAGCGTGCGACCTCCGTGCATGAGGAGCACCGGGGCGACGCGGGATACTACGTCTCCTACCTGCTTACGGACAGGACGGTCATTGCGGCGGCGGTGGCCGTGCTGATCGCGCTGTGCTGGAAAGCGGTTCGCCGCCTGCGCCTCTCCCGCGACCAGTGGGGCGTCCTCCTGTGGTTCGCCGTGCCGCTGGTGCTGTACAGCCTGTGCGTAAGCAAGCTGTCCTGGTATATCTTCGTGTCTCTGCCGCCGCTGGCCGTCGGTTTTGGCATGGCCTGCGCCAAGCTGTCGCACGGCGTGCTGCGCTCCGGCTGGAAGGCGCTGCCCCGCGTGGCCTGCCTGGCTGTGGCGGTCGTAATGATGGTTTCCATGGCGCTAAGCAACTGGGAAACCGTGAGCACCACCGGCAACGAGGACCGTTACCAGCGTCTGATATGGGAAATGTTTGACCGGGAGATGGACGCTGGCACGCGCGTCTATGTGCAGTACGAATCCGAGAACAACTACTATGCGGTGGACTATCGCTCCTGGGTGCAGGACGACGAGCTGACCGCCATGCTCGCGGGCGATCTGCTGTGCATGAACGGCGGCATCGAGGCCTTCTGCGAGGAGCAGGAGAGCGCCTATCTGATTTGCCATGAGGTCGGCATGGACTGGGACATTCTGGGCGAGTATCCCCTCATCTATCAGGACGGGCCGATCATGCTGATTGAAAACCTGATGTAATGCCGATACGAAAAGGGAGGCGCTTCCGCCGGATGCGGAGCGCCTCCCTTTTGAAGTCTGCTTGCCCATTAACGGCCGGCCGGAGAGGGCGCGGGCGTTACGGTCGCCGTGGGCGTGACGGTGGGCTGAAGCAGCTCGTTGAGCAGAAGGACCTCTGCCTGGCTGTCCTCCAGCGCGTCGCCAAGTTCCGCCACTTTGACTTCAAGATCGGCCTTGGAAATGGTCAGTTCTTCCACTTGTTTCTCCAAATCGGCCTTATCGGACGTGAGCCCCTCCACTTTCTCCGTCAACGCCGTGCTGCTTTCCTCCAGCGCGCCATATTGCGTCTCCAGGGTGGCGAGCTGCTCGGCAAGGCTGGCGGCCTGCGTCTGGGCTTCGGCCAGCTGCGCTTGCGTGTCGGTGAGAAGTTCCTCCGCCTTGGTCAGCGAGGCATCCAGCGCGTTGGCGCGGTCCTGCTCGTCGGTCAGCTGGGCCTGCGTGTCAGCCAGTACCTCTTCCACCTTGGTCAGCGAGGCATCCAGCGCGTTGGCGCGGTCCTGCTCCTCGGTCAGCTGGACCTGCGTATTCGAGGCAAGCGTCACGGCTTCGGACAGCTGGTTTTCCAGATCCGCACGGACTGCTTCGGCGTTCTCCAGCAGCGTGTTGAGCTTGGTGATTTCCTCGTCCTTGGCCTCCAGCCCGGCGGTCATGGCGGTGATCTGCTCTTCCAAATCCGTTCCCGCGGCGGTCAGCTCCTCCAGCTGGGCGGTCAGCTCGGCGTTTTGCTGGACGGCGTTGTTCTTGCCCGCAAAGCCCACGATGGCCAGCACAACGGCCACGAGCAGTGCGATGCACACAAGGTAGAGGGGCGTTTGGTTTTGATTCCGGGTCGTCGTGGTTTTGGTTTCAGCCATAGTGGTGCCCTCCTGTTCAATTTTCTTTGAACCTTTGATACAGTATATCACAGGAAAGCCAAAAAAGAAAGCGATCATCCCACGCAGAAAATGCCGGGAAAGCATGCAACCTGTTGAAAAATGGAAAAAAACAGGCTACAATGAATCAAGAAGGTCATCAGGCGCGGCGCAGGCAGGCGCGCCCACAGGCAAAGGAGGTCGTACACAATGGAACACCATAACCCATTGCTCGCCGGCGGCGGCAAAAAGTTCATCACCATTGGCGAAATCATGCTGCGACTGACCCCGCCCAACTATGACAAGATCCGCATGGCATCCATGTTTGAAGCCAGCTACGGCGGCAGCGAGGCCAATATCGCCCTGGCCCTGGCCAATCTGGGGGTGGACAGCACGTTTTTCAGCGTGGTGCCTGGCAACAGCCTGGGCAAGAGCGCCGTGCGCTGGCTGCGCAGCAACGACGTGCACTGCACCCCCATGATTCTCTCCACCCCGGAGGAGACGCCCAGCCACCGCCTTGGCACCTACTATCTGGAGACGGGCTACGGCATACGTGCCAGCAAGGTCATCTACGACCGAAAGCACAGCGCCATCACGGAATACGATTTTTCCGGGCTGGACCTGGACAGGCTGCTGGATGGCTTTGACTGGCTGCATTTGAGCGGCATTACGCCCGCGTTGGCGCCCAATTGCCAAAAGCTGGTGCTGGACTGTCTGAAGGTGGCGCGGGAGAAGGGTATGACCATCAGTTTTGACGGCAATTTCCGCAGCGCGCTGTGGACGTGGGAGCAGGCGCGTGACTTCTGCACCCTGTGCCTGCCCTACATTGACGTGCTGCTGGGCATCGAGCCCTATCACCTGTGGCGCGACGAGGACGATCACAGCAAGGGCGATGTAAAGGACGGCGTGTCCCTCCAGCCCACCTACGAGCAACAGGACGAGATCTTCCAGGCGTTTGCGCAGCGCTATCCCAACCTTCGGCTGATCGCGCGGCATGTGCGCTACGCCCACAGCGGCAGCGAGAACAGCCTCAAGGCGTTCATGTGGTACGAGGGGCATACGTTTGAAAGCCGGATGTTCACCTTCACCATTCTGGACCGCGTGGGCGGGGGCGACGCCTTTGCCAGCGGGCTGATCTACGCCATGCTGCACGGCTACCGGCCCATGGACATGCTCAACTTTGCGGTGGCCAGCAGTGTGCTCAAGCACACCATTCACGGCGACGCGAACATCACCGACGACGCCTGCGGCATCCGCAATCTGATGAATATGAACTACGACATCAAGCGCTGAAAAAATGGTTGACAAGCCCTCCTCCCGCGGGTATACTTGCCCTGTTGCGCAAGCACCAACTGGAACGGGAGGGCTTTTTATGCAGCCGATGATCCTGCAGTCGGACTTCGGATACGCCGACGGCGCGGTGTGCGCCATGTATGGCGTGGCCGAGAACGTGTGCCCGGAGCTGCGCGTGTTTGACCTCACGCACGACATTCCCCAGTATGATATCTGGGAAGCCAGCTACCGCCTGATCCAGACGGTGAGCTACTGGCCGGCGGGCAGCGTCTTTGTCAGCGTCGTGGACCCTGGCGTGGGCTCTACAAGGCGTTCCATCGCCGTGCGCACGGCCGCGGGGCAGTACGTGATCACCCCCGACAACGGCACGCTCACCCATGTCAAGCGCATCTGCGGCATTGCCGAGGCCCGCGTGATCGACGAATCGGTCAACCGTCTGCCCGGCTCCGGGGAGAGCTATACCTTTCACGGCCGCGACATCTATGCCTACACCGGCGCGCGATTGGCCAGCGGAGCCATCACCTTTGAACAGGTGGGGCCGGAGGTCCCCGCGGACAGCGTCATCGAGCTGCCTGTGGTGGAGGCCGCCATGGAGGGCGACTGCGTCAGCGGCACCATCGACGTGCTGGATGTGCGCTTCGGGTCGCTGTGGACCAACATCCCGCGCGAGCTGTTCCTCCGCCTGGGCATCCGGCATGGCAGCCGCGTTGAGGTCACCATCACCAACGACACGCGCACGCTCTACAAAAACATCATGGCCTATGCCCGTTCCTTTGCCGACGTGAACGTGGGCGAGCCGCTCCTCTACGTCAACAGCCTGGACTGCGTGGCCGTCGCCATCAATCAGGGCAGCTTCTCCAAGGCGTACAACATCGGCACCGGCATCACCTGGCGCATCTCGCTTCGCAAGGCCCCGCGCATCGTCTATGAATGAGCTTCCCCCGCGGGGAGGTCCCCGCTTGTCATAAACCAAAGAGGAAGAGGAGAGGAATCATCATGAAAAACACCTCCATCAAGACCGTGGTCGCCATCGGCATCGGCGCCGCGCTGTTCTTCGTGCTGGGCCGCTTCGTGGCCATCCCCAGCGGCGTGCCCAACACCAACATCAGCTTGCAGTACGCCGTGCTGGGGCTGCTGGCCGCCATATACGGCCCCGTCGCCGGCGGCCTGATCGGCTTCATCGGCCATACCCTCATCGACCTGAGCTGGGGCGGCAGCCCCTGGTGGAGCTGGGTCATCGCCAGCGCCTTCGTGGGCGTGGTTGTGGGCCTGTTCGCCAAGAAGCTCGCCATCGAGGAGGGCTCCTTCGGCAAGAAGGAGGTCATCACCTTCGCCATCGCCAACGTCGTGGCCAATGTCGTGGCCTGGCTGGGCATCGCGCCGGTGCTGGACATCCTTATCTACGCCGAACCCGCCAGCAAGGTCTTTGCTCAGGGCGCCATGGCGGCCGTGGTCAACTCCCTCACCGCCGTGATCGTGGGCGCGCTGCTGGTCGTGGCCTATACCAAGACCATCGCCAAGAAGGGCTCGCTGGATCAGGAGTAATCCCATCTCCCGGATGGACCGCGCGCCGCGCGGTCCATTTTCAGTATTTGAGGTGACGACGTTGCAGGCCCCCATCATCTCCTTCAAGGACTTTTCCTTTCAGTACCGGGCGCAGAAGCGGCCCACCCTGCGCCATATCAACCTGGACATCTACCCGGGCGAGCGGGTGCTCATCGCCGGCCCGTCGGGCAGCGGCAAGAGCACGCTGGGCAGCTGCCTCAACGGCCTGATCCCCGCCAGCTATCCCGGCACGGTCACCGGCAGCCTCACCGTGGACGGCGTGGATGCGCCCAAGGCGGGCGTGTTTGAGCTGTCCCGGCACGTGGGCACCGTGCTTCAGGACCCGGACGGGCAGTTCATCGGCCTGACCGTGGGCGAGGACATCGCCTTTGCGCTGGAGAACGACTGCGCGCCGCAGGCGGGCATGCGCCAGGCGGTGGACCGCGTGGCCGCGCTGGTGGGCGTGGAAAACCACCTGGGCCACGCCCCGCACGAGCTTAGCGGCGGGCAGAAGCAGCGCGTGAGCCTGGCGGGCGTGATGGTGGACGAGGTGAAGGTGCTGCTCTTTGACGAGCCGCTGGCCAACCTCGACCCGGCCACCGGCAAGCAGGCCATCGAGCTCATCGATGAGATCCAGCAGGGCAGCGGCGCCACGGTGGTCATCATCGAGCACCGGCTGGAGGATGTGCTTTGGCGGAGCGTGGACCGCATCGTGCTCATGAGCGAAGGGGAAATCGTGGCCGACATGCGTCCCTCGGAGCTGCTCGCGGGTGAGCTGCTGGCGCAAAACGGCATCCGGGAGCCGCTGTACCTGACGGCGCTTCGCTACGCAGGAGTGGACATCACGCCGGAAAAAAGGCCCGAGCATGTGGACAGCCTCGTCCTTGACGATGCGGATGCGGGGCGCGTGCGGGCGTGGTATCAGGCGGGCGCACCCGAGCCGCCTCCCCCGGAGCGCCCGCCGCTTCTGGAGGTGCGGGGGCTGGGCTTTGGCTACACCAGGGACAGGCGGGTGCTGACGGACGTGAGCTTCTCTGTCGCCCGGGGCGAGATGCTGGCCATCGTGGGCCGAAACGGCGCGGGAAAATCCACGCTGTCCAAGCTGATCTGCGGATTTGAGACCCCGGACGAGGGAACGCTTCTCATGAATGGGCGCGACATCGGGGCCGACAGCATCCGCGAGCGCGCCGCGCACATCGGCTACGTGATGCAAAATCCCAATCAGATGATCTCCAAGACCATGATCTTCGACGAGGTGGCGCTGGGCCTTGCGCGGCTGGGCCTGAGCCCGGAGGAAACGCGCAGGCGCGTGGAGGACACCCTGCGCGTGTGCGGGCTGTATCCGTTTCGCAACTGGCCGATCTCGGCGCTGTCCTTCGGGCAGAAAAAGCGCGTCACCATCGCAAGCGTGCTGGTGATGGGCCCGGAGCTCATCATTCTGGACGAGCCGACCGCCGGGCAGGATTTCAGGCACTACACGGAGATCATGGAGTTCCTGCGCGGCCTCAACGCCCAGGGCGTCACGGTCGCCATGATTACCCACGACATGCACCTGATGCTGGAATACACGCCGCGCGCGCTGGTATTCAGCGACGGACGGCTCATCGCGGACCGCTCCGCCGCCTCGGCGCTGTGCGATCCTGAGCTGGTGGAGCGGGCCGCGCTCAAGGAAACCAGCCTCTTTACGCTGGCGGGCCGCGCGGGCATCACGCCGCCGGAAAAGTTCGTGGACCGCTTCATCGCTTACGACAGGGAGGTGCGCAGCCATGGCGGCCATTACGGTGCTTAACTACCTGCCCCGCAAAAGCCCGGTGCACGCCCTCACGGGTGCGACCAAGCTCGCGTTTTTCCTCCTGTTCACCTTTGCCAGCATGGTCACTTACGACACGCGCGTGCTGATTGTGCTCATGGCCTTCAGCTTTGCAGCCTTTCGCTTAAGCCGCATCCGCCTGCGCGAGGTGCGCTTCATGCTGGTGTTCATGCTGGTGTTTTTGCTGCTCAACAACTTTTTTATCTACCTGTTTGATCCCGATCAGGGCACCAAGATCTACGGCACGCGCCATGTGCTTCTGCACATCGCGGGGCGATACGATGTGACCAGCGAGCAGCTGTTCTACATGCTCAACATTTCGCTCAAGTACTTTGTGGCCCTGCCGGTGGCGATTCTCTTCATCTCCGCCACCAATCCCAGCGAGTTTGCCGCCAGCCTCAACAAAATCGGCGTGCCCTACCGCATCGGCTACGCGGTGAGCATCGCGCTGCGCTACATCCCCGACATCCAGCGCGACTACCACAACATCAGCCAGGCCCAGCAGGCCCGCGGCGTGGAACTGGGCAAGAAGGAGAGGCTCATCAGCCGCCTCAAAAACAGCGTGAGCATCCTCCTGCCCCTCATCATGTCCAGCCTGGCCAGGGTGGATGTGATCTCCAATGCCATGGAGCTGCGCGGCTTTGGCAAGAACAAAAAGCGCACCTGGTACGTCGAGCGCCCCTTCCGAAGGGGCGACTGGATCGCGCTGGGGCTGGGCGCGGCGCTGCTGGCCATGAGCCTGATCGTGACCTTCTGGGACGGGAACCGGTTTTACAATCCGTTTGTGTGAAAAAAATCAGCGGGGGCGCGGGCTAAATGGGCCGCGCCCCGTTTCTTTATGCCGCGCCGAGTACCGAAAGGCAGCGTTCCAGCGGGATCTCTCCGGCAAGGTAGGCCATGATCGCGTCCAGAAGGGCCTGAAACGCACCGTCATGCACCTGGCTTTCGCACAGCAGCGGATGCAGCTGCAGATCCAGCCAGGGGAGCACCTGCGAGCGGTAGAGGTCGATGCCTTCCCGCGAGACTTCATAGTTGGCGGGATGGTCCGCGTTGGCTCCCGTCGTTTCGGCCAGCTGTACCAGTTCCGGGTATAACGCGGGGACGGCGCTTTCAGGCGAGAGCAGCGCCGCGTGTGTGGGTGAGCGGGTGGCGGCGGCGTGCTGCAGAAAGGCGAGAGCCGCCTCCCGGTTCTGGCCGTTGGGATTGAGCACGTAGACCCGCAGCTCCGCGGGCACGCGCTGCGGCGCAGCGGCACTCACCGACGGGCGCGGCACGGGGAGCCTCGCCGGTTCCGGGTCGGCGGGGTCGTGGCCGCGCAGGACGAGGCCGAACGCCGTCTCCAAACCGCCGCCGTCTCCGGCGGGCGCGTCCGGCGGCAGGTCCGCCGCCTTGAGCGCCTTCAGCGCCGGGGCAAGCACCTCCGACGGCAGGCCGCCTTCCTCCATCAACAGCTGAACGAGCAGATAGCGCGCGTATTCTTCCCGCGTCCATGGCATACGGTGGGAGGCGGCCAGCTCGGCAAAGGTGGCGGGCGGGTCGTCCGCGCCCTCCACGATTTGCCAGGCCCACACCACGGGCGCTCCGGCACAGGCCAGCAGCCGTCCTTCCCACACCAGCGCGTTCCGGAAGACCGGGGCCATGCCCTCGGCCTCGGCCAGCAGCGAATCCGACGCGACGACGGGGAAGAAGCCGTCCCGGAGCAGGCCGAGCAGCTCGCCGTCCAGCCGCAGGTAAAACAGGTCGGTCGTGTCGCCCGCGCGGATGGCCTCGACCGCGTCGCGGGCGCAGAAGTGCCCGGTTTCGGTACGGCGGGAGATGACCATACCGGGGTACGCCTGCTGGAAGCTGTGGTCCAGATTTCTCTCCAGCGAGGGCAGGCCGCGAACGGTCAGCGAAGTCCGGGCTTCCTCTTTCCCGTCCAGCGCAATCAGGCGGATGCCGTCTACGCCCGCCGCCACATACCAGTCTCCGATCACGCCCCGGAAGCTGACCGCCGCGGGCAGAGCGCAGGCGCGGATGGCCTGCCAGTCCGCGCCGTCCCAGCAGGCGAGCGCGCCGTCCACCATGGCATAGAGCGTGCCGCGCTTCTCGGACCAGCAGATGCCGCGCAGGTCCGCGGGAGCGCCCAGCGCCTCCTGTACCTCGCCGGTGGTTGCGTCGAGGATGACGGCCTGGTTGCCGCCGTCCGCGCGCCGAATCCCCAGCAGCAGGCCGTTTTGGTAAGACGCAAGGCGCGTATACCCCTCAAGGCCCAGGTCCTGCGCGCTGCCGTCCGCAATGTCCGCGCGGACAAGGCGCACCGTGTCGCCGGCCGTGTCGCCGCAGACGAGGTACAGCGTCCCCTCCTGCCAGAGGAGCGACCGCACGCTTTGCGCCAGCGCGCCAAGGGGCGTGCCCGCGTAGTCCAGCACCGGCACGAGGTCCTCCCCGGTCCAGCGCCAGAGCCTCTGCGACTCGGTGTCCATCAATAGCAGCGCATCGCCCGTGTGCACAAGGTGCGTGCCCAGCGTGCTGAGGCCGGCTTTGCGCCATGACTCGCCTGAAATCAGCACCCGGGGCGTCTCATCCTCCGGCTGCCAGGTAAGCAGCGAAAAGCCGTCGGAATAGTAAAGCCGCTGCCCGTCCGTCGCGCCGCTGTACACCGAGCCGTCCATCTCCCGGCCGACGAAGCCCAGGCCGCGAAGCGCCGTCACGGCCAGCGCCGTGGCCGCCGCCAGCACAAGGATGATCGCCGCCGCCAGTACAAGGGAAATCCTTCGTTTCATGGGCTTTTCCTCCTTTGCTTTTTGCAGGACGGCGCGCGCGGTTCCCTCCGGGAGCCGGAGGCCGTCCACATGGTGTGCAATCGCCTGCCGGATCGCCTCATTCTTCACCGCCGCCACCTCCCGTCAGCGTATCGCGGAGCGCCGCTTCGGCCCGCTTGAGCCGGTGATGCGCCGTGGAGCGGCTCAAGCCCAGCGCCGCGGCGGCCTCCTCAAGGGTCATGTCCTGATAATAATAGAGGATGAGCACCTGCCGGTACTTTTCCGGCAGCCGCAGGATGTCCAGAAACAGAAGTCGCTCCTGCGGCGGCACGCTCATGGCGGAGGGCGGCAGGTCGTCCAGCGCGCGCGTCAGGTCCACATGCCTGCGCCACCGGCTGCGGCGAACGTCGCGGCAGACGTTGAGCGCGATGCGCACAAGCCACGTCTTGTCGCCCCGGCCCTCGCAGCGGTCCATGAAGCGCCAGGCCCGCAGAAAGGTTTCCTGCGCCGCGTCCTCGGCCTCGCGGGCGTCCAACAGCGTGAGATAGCACACCCGAAGCACCGCGTCGCCATAGCGGGCGATCCACTTTTCCAGCCGCTTTTCCCGCTGCACCGCATCCATGCGCCTCTCTCCTTTCTAAACAATAGACGGAGATAACAGACGCTTTTTTCCAACGCACGCAAAAAATGCCCCGCATCTTTTTGAGGCGGGCGCATACATTGGAAATGAGCGAGGTGACGCCGCATGCCTGTGGAAAAATGCTACCCCTCCGGGAAGAATACGTCGCTGATGATCGCCGGTTACGCGCTGCTGGCGCTGGGCGTCCTGCTGCTGTTTCTGTGCATCCCGTGCTGGGCGTGGCTGGCATTGCTGGGGCTGGGGCTGATCGTTGCGGGGGCGTTGCTTTTGCGGCTTAGCAAGGCTTGGAGGTGAGGGAAATGTCGGTCAGGATGATCTGCGTGCGCGCGCCAAGGTTCTTAAGCGGCTTCTTTCGGCTGTTCCTGCGCAGACGCGCCTAGGCGGGTGCGGCGGGAAACGGCCCCGGCGCGCGAAGGCGCTCCGGGAAAAGGACCGGCCAGTCCCACTCTACGGCCATGCCGGCAAGCGGCGCGCGCCCTTCCCCGGTCCCGACGGACCGTTTGGAAGGGCGCGCGCCGCTTGCGTGCGTCAGGGCCGGCGTGCGTCGATGGCGGCGAGCCAGGGCATGCCGGTCTGACCGTCGGATTCCTGCCAGGCGACAGCGATCAGCCAGGCGGGAAAAAAGGTCACGCCGTCGGCGGTGTGATACGCCGGGCGGATGTCCAGCGCCACGGGCCAGTGCGCGGGCAGGGCGCGGCCGCGCTCGTCCTCGCGGGGCGAGGGCTGGACGCAGACAAACTGCCGGGCCAGCTCGCCGAGCGCCTCCAGCGGCGTTTTCAACGCGCCGGTATAGGGCACGGCGCTCACCTCGCACGGGGCGTAGGACAGGGTGAAGTCGCGGAGCTCGCCGCCGTCGCCCAGATAGAGGTTGGCCACGCAGGCGCGGCTCACGCCGTCCGCTCCCGGCCAGTAGCAGGGCGCCACGGGCAGGCCGCGCAGCGTGAAGGCGACCTGAACCCAGGTGTAGTCCAACCGCGGAGTGAACCACTCGGCCAATGTGCGCGCAACGAATGCCTCCCGCGCTTCGGGGGCCTCGTTCAGCGCGTACAGCCGCGCCTCGTCCTCCGGGCGCAGGGCGCTGATCACGTGCCCGTTGCCCAGACCGCAGGAAGCGACGAAAGCCAGGGCTGCATCGCTCGCCCGTGCGTGCGCGCCGTCCGGAGCCTCGCCGTGCTCATCGGAGGCGAGAGGGGCGGCGCTTCCGAACGCAAACGCAGACCCGGAACGCTCCAAATCTCCGTTGCGCCAGTCCGCGCCCGTCGCGCGCACAGCCTTGCCGACGGCCGCTTCGTCAAAAGTCCTCCATTGGGCGGTCAGAACGGCCCGCTGCGCCGGTGTAAAGTCCGGCGGCACGGGGCAGTCCACGCGCAGGGCCAGCGCTGCTTCGCCGTTTTCCGCGTTCGCGCCCACGATGTCGCCCAGGAGCCACCCGTCGTTTTCGGTGACGCCCGATGCGTCGCGCGTCTCCAGAGCATGCGCCGCGCAGGGCAGCAGCAGGCACAGCGCCAAAAGAGCTATCCAGATGCGCTTCATGGGTCCATCTCCTCCTTTTCGGCTTCGGTGGGGGCGGGCGCAGCGAGCAGCGCGCTTTCCATGGCCGTGCAGTCCCGCAGGGGGTCGTAAACGGTCCATTCCAGACGGAGGGAGAGTGTGTCGCCGTCCGTGAGCGCGGGCAGGTCGGACACGGTGAGAAAATCCGGAGGAAGCTGAAGCGACAGCATAACGCCGTCCCCCTCCGGCTGGCAGGCGACGGACATGCCGTCCTCCGGCCAGCCGTCCGCATCATCGGGACGGGTGTAACAGGCGAAGCCATCCTCCAGAAGCACCGGCGCAGCCCCGTACGCGGCCTCTCCGCCGGAGAGGCGCACGCCGTCCTCCTCCAGCAGCCCGACGGCCAGCGGCTGACCGCCTTTCGCCGTCAGGCGGAGGGACAGCGTGAGCCGCCCCTCAATCCATGCCGCGTCCAGCGCGGAAACCTCCGTAAGCCGCAGGCCGGAGGCATCCGTCACGCAGAGGGGACGGACGTTCAGCTCCGGCATGACGCGCCCGCGGTTGTGAAACAGACGGTATGGGTTCGTCTCCCAAAAGAACCCAAGCCCCAGCTGCGCCGCGACTGCCGTAAAGCAGATCATAAGCGCCGCAACCAGCGCGGGAACCAGTCTGCGCTTCACGCGGCGGGACGGGGGCGCGTCCGGCAATGCGGTAAGCGCCTGCGCAAGCCGCACGCCCGCCTCGGGCGGCGCTTCCCGCGCGGCCAGCGTGCGCATGGCGCGGTCGAATGCTCTGTCATCCATCGTCAAAGCCCTTCTTTCTCGATGATCGCTTTGAGCCTGCGCCGTCCCCGGCTCAGGCGCGAGGCGGCGGTGCCGCGCGGCACGCCCAGCACGGCGGCGATCTCCTCCAGCGGATAGTTCTCAAAATACATCAGCTCCAGCGGCACGCGTTCCTTTTCGGGCAGGCGCATCAGAAGCGGGGTCAGCTGCGGGCCGCCCTCCTCTCCGGCGGGCGCGTCGGGCCAGTCCCCGCGAAGCTCCACGCGGCTGCGGCGGCGCAGGATGCTGCGCGCCTCGTTGAGGCAGGCGCGCATCAGCCACGCGTCGAACGCGTCCTCGCGTCGGAGCGAGGCGAGACGGCGGTAGCAGTTGAGCACCGCCTGCGCGGCGGCGTCCTCCGCGTCGGCGTGGCTGCGCGTGACGCATCGCGCCAAGCGTACCATGCCCGGCCACAGCGCGCGCACCCGCGCCTCAAAGCCGCTTCTGTCCATGCCGCCACCCCCCTCTTGCCGGTTGGTTCGTTTGAAGGCCTTCACCTGATAGACGCGCGACCGGATGGAAAGTTTGCAAACAAAGGAAAAAAAGAGCGGCCCCGGAAACGGGGCCGCACGAAGATGCGAAAAGACCGCTATTCCAGCCAGTCCAGCTGCGCTTCGGTGGCGGCGATAAGCACATCGGCGGCTTTCACATACCCGTCCTCAAGGCCGTCGGTGAGCGCAAGCCAGCCCATGGGACCGTCCGCGACGGTCACATGCAGCCAGTCGCCCTGCTCGGCCAGCACGCGCAGGCGGGTCCCGGCGGGGAGGGTGGCGAGGGCCTTGTCAAGCCAGCCCGTGCCCGCCTTGAGCGCCGTATCCACGGTCACGGCGGCCATGGGCGGCAGGGACGAGTTGTTTTGCAGGGGTTCCATGCTGCACGCGGAGCCGGGATACGCCACGTAGATGCCGCTCATGTAGCCCTCCGCGCGGCCGATGCGCACACGGTACCAAGGATAGGGATCGCCGGGCAGCTCCTCGAGGACCTCGACGGGCACGCCGCCGAAGTAGTCGCCCAGGATGTCCGAGCGGGTGGAGGTTTCCCGGCGCAGGCGCACACCCGTCACCACGCCGAGGCCGTCGGGCAGGACGTCGCCCTCGGCCTCATAGAAAGCGGCCTCGGAGCGGGGAAAGGTACTGATGTCCCAGAAGTCCAGAAGCAGGGGCAGGAGGACCGGGGTACTGGTCACGGTGGCGGCCTGCCCGGCGGAGTCGCGGCTGGTCATGCGGTACCACCGGTAGCTGATGCCGTCGCCAAAGACTTCGCTGTCGATCTGCAAAAACGCGCCGGTATCGGTGTTTTCATAGCTGTATCCGTTGAGGCGGCAATAGCGCAGGGTGAGGTTCTCGCTGGCGGCGCAGGCGGCGGGGGTGACGGAGAAAACCTCACTCTCCGCATCGGAGATGGGATAGCACAGCTCGAACGCACCGCCGCCCCCGTAGCGCACGGACACCTCGCGGCCGGGAAGCAGCGCCTTGTCCCCTACGGGCAGGAAGTACCAGCCGTCCGCGCCGTGCCAGAGGGAACACAGCATCCGTTCCTCCCCTCGCTCAAACACGACCAGTCCCGTGCTTTCCAGACCTTGCCGCACGACGTAGGCGCCGCTGCCGGGCGTCCAGCCGGACAGGTTGGGGTTGGAGAGCGCGGAAGCGAGCTCCGGCGGCGTTTCGCCGGAGAACTCTGTCACCTGCACATCCTCCAGGGGATAGGTGCGCACCCCCTCCGAGGGCTGGGAGATCGGCTCCAGAACCAGGCCGTAGCTGTCCAGCTCCTCGTCGCGCCACTCCGTAAGCGCCTTGGGCCACGCGGATTCCGGCCCGTAGCAGGACAGGAAGAACTCGTTCAGCGCCTGGGCGGGGGTAAGGGTCCCGTTGCTCAATCCCTCCGCCAAAGCCGGGGTGGGGGTCACACCCCAGAGCTCCATCCATGCGGCCATTTCGCTGCGGGCGGTTTCATCCCAGCGGGTGAACCATGCGTCGTCCCGCGCGGTGTACAGGCCCTGCCGCACGCTGCCCTCGCCGGGGTAGTAGGGATAATCCGACGCCGCGCGGAAGGGCGTGGTAGCCACCGTGTCTCCGTCGTTGGAACGCACAACCGTGTAGTTCCAGCCCGGATGATTGAAATAGGTGACGACAACCCCTTCGTCGGTTTCCTCCACCTCGAAGGTGAAGGCGGCCGCGTCCTCGGCCGTATAGCTGTACACCTCGGTGAGAGACCCGGAGGCATAGGAAATAGCGTCGTCCACAGCGGAGGAGGCGAGGGACGCACAGGGCAGCAGCAGGAGCGCAGCCAGCAGGTATAGCATGCGTTTCATTTCAAAATCACTCCTTTGTCGGTGATGGGATCAGATCCCGCTAAAGGGATTGCCGTACAGGATGATGCGAAACACGGGTTCCGTCTGAACGTCAAGCTGGCGCAGGGGCTGCCCGTCGCCGCTCAGGCGCCAGGCGGTGAGGTAGCGCCGGCCGTCCGGGTTCATGCCTTCGCCCAGGTACTTTATGCTCCCGGCATTCTCCGCGGCGCTGGGCTCCACCTGCCCGGTGAAGTCCATCAGGTAGGCCGACAGGCGGGCGTACCAGCCCGAATCGTGATGGTCGGGCGGGACGCAGGCGATGGCCAGGTCGCGCCCGCGCGCGACCGCACCGTTGCGCAGGGAAACGACCTGCCCCTCCCCGTCCACGGACAGGGCAAGCTCCGATTCCCCGTCGCTGCCCAGGACGGTCCATCCGCCGCCGTCCGACGGCGAGGCGGTGAAGGCGAAGCCTGCGGTGTCCTGATTCAGGTCGGCACTCTGCCAAAGGGCCTGGGCGTAGGCCACGGCGGCGGCCTCGTCGCTCAGCGCTCCGACTCGCGGGGCCTGCGGCTCGGCGGGGATGGCGGGCACAGGCAGGTATTCGCCGGTGGCGAAAGCGCCCACCAGCGCCATGCATGCCAGCAGTACGGCCGTTGCCGCCAGCCCGCGCCGCGCATGCGCGCCCCCGACAATGGAGGCGACGCGCATCTTCAGCCGGGAACCGGCCATGGTCATGCCGGTGGCCAGCACGCCCGTGCCGGGCGCGTCGCGCCGGGCAGCGGCCAGCACCAGCACCGAGGCATAGGCCCTGCGCTGGCGCGCGTCCATGCCGTCGGTGACGCGCTCGTCGCAGGCAAGCTCGCTGTCGGTCCGGCTGAGAAAGGCGGCCAGCCATACCAGCGGATTGAACCAGTGGAGGACGCAGCAGGCCAGCCGGACCGCCCCCCACCAGTGGTCATGTCCGCGATAGTGGCACAGCTCATGCCGTAGCATCTCCACGGCCCTGGAGGGAGAGGCGGTGAGCGGCAGGGCGATATAGGGCTTCCATACCCCCACCAGACAGGCCGAGGGGAGGGGATCGGTGAAGTAGACGGGCAGGGGCCGGACGTTCATCCGGCGGCAAAGCGCCTGGTACTGCTCCATGAGCTGGCCGGATATGGGTTCGATGCGCCCCTGACGCAGCCGCAGGCGAAAGCGCGCGTTGCACAGGACGAACCATCCCGCGGCCAGCGCCGCGCCCATGACGTACACCTGCATGCCCCGCAGGGCCAGCATGCCGTTATAGGAGGCATCCACGAAATCGTCAAAGATCCGCTCCTGCACGGAGCCATCCGCGGCGGCCTGATGAAGGGCGTGCACCGCGTCCGTCAGCCGCACCTTGATCTGTCCTGCGATGGGGCGGATGGCCTCGTCCAGGGCAAAGGGAGAGCGGATCTCATTGATGGCGGGGTTGGGAAGCACCAGTGGGCAGAGAAGACGCAGCGCAACCAGCAGCCAGAGAAAACGGATGGTCCGGCTGCTCAGCTGGGGCCGCAGGAAGCGGCGGATGGGCAGCATGAGCAAAATGGCGATGCTGGCCATGAGGTTCGCTTCCAGCAGAAAGTTGTAGAGGTTTGCGGTACGCATGGCAGACAAGCTCCTTTCGTAGCCCGGTTCTTTCGCATGTTGCCGACAACTGTCTACCAATAGGATACGCCTGTCTACCTTATCTGTCAAGAATTGACTTGTAACAAAAAAAGCCCCCGCGCAGGGGGTACGCAAGCGGCTATTTGGCGCGGGGCTTGAAGGCCAGCGCAATCAGCGTGCCGAAGAACACCGCCGCCGCGATGCCGCCCGCCGTGGCGGACAACCCGCCCGTGAAAGCGCCGATGAAACCGATTTCATCCACGGCGCTCATCACGCCCTGACACAGCGCATGACCAAAGCCGGTGAGAGGGACGGTGGCGCCCGCGCCGGCGAAATCTGCCAACGGACCGTAGAGCCCTACGGCGCTGAGCAGCACTCCGGCGAGAATATAGCACACCAAAATGCGCGCGGGCGTGAGCCGCGTGCGCAGCACCAGCAGCTCGCCGATGGCGCACAGCGCGCCTCCCACCAGAAAGACCTTCAGATACATCCAGAGCAGCGACATGCGTTTGCCTCCATGGTTTTGTCAGAGCTTGGGGGATTCCAGAACGACCGCGTGGGCAATGCCGGGGATGCTTTCGCCCTGTTGGCTGCTGGTCACGCTCATTAGGGCGCCCGTGGCCATAAAGATGATGCGCTTGAGCTCTCCCCGCTGGAGGGCGGGGAGAAGGCTGGCGCACAGCACCGATGCACTGCACCCGCAGCCGCTGCCCCCGGCGTGCGCATCCTGCCGCTCGCGGTCGTAGATCATCAGGCCGCAGTCGCGGTGAATGCGTTCGTCTAGCGGCACGCGCTGCTCGCGCATGAGCTGCAGCAGCAGATCGCGCCCCACCTGCCCCAGGTCGCCGGTGACGACCAGGTCATAGTCCGCGGGCGCGGTGCCTGTGTCCGACAGAAGCGCGAGCAATGTGTCCGCCGCCGCCGGCGCCATGGCTGCGCCCATGTTGTTGGCATCGGTCACGCCCAGGTCCACCACGCGGCCCATGCAGACGCGCGCAATATGGGCCAGCGGCGGGACGGACGGCTCAAGGCTCAGCAGCGCCGCGCCCGCGCCGGTCACGGTCCATTGCGCCGTCGGCGGGCGCTGGGAGCCGAACTCCAGAGGATAGCGGTACTGGCGCTCGGCGGTGCAGAAATGGCTGCTGGCCGCGCAGACCACGGTAGAGGCGTGCTCGCCGTCCAGGAGCATCCCGCCCAGGCACAGGCTTTCGGCCATGGTGGAGCAGGCTCCATAGAGTCCGATAAAGGGGATGCCTAACTCCCGTGCGGAAAAGGAGGCGGTGATGATCTGGTTGAGCAGGTCGCCGCCAAGGAGAAACTGCACATTTTCGGGCTTCAGCCCACCCTTGAGAATGGCTTTGCGGATGGCGTCCAGGTACAGGCGCTTCTCCGCCAGCTCAAAGGTTTCCTGTCCATAGAGCTCGTCCTGGGCCACGTGGTCGAATTGCGCGCCCAGCGGCCCTTCGCCCTCCTTTTTGCCCACGAAGGCCGCCGACGCGCACACGGCCGGACGCAGCGGCAGGTCGATGGTTTGCAGGCCCATGCGCTTGAGCGGCATGGCAGCTCCCTCCCCGCGTTATTTTTAATGAAAGAAAAGGGCGTAGATCATGCCCGTGAGCACCGATGCGCTGATGCCGTAGACCAGCACCGGCCCCGCGATGGAAAACAGCTTCGCCCCCAGGCCCAGCACCAGCCCCTCGCGGCGAAACTCCAGCGCGGGCGACACCATGGCGTTGGCAAAGCCCGTGATAGGTACGAAGGACCCTGCGCCCGCGTATTTGCCCAGCTTGTCAAACACGCCTACGCCCGTGAGCAGCGCGGTGAGGAACACCAGCGTGATGCTGGTCAGGCTGGAGGCGGCGCGCGCGTTCATGTCCAACCAATGGACGCCCACGTCCGCGATGGCCTGGCCCAGCACGCAGATCAGCCCCCCGACCCAGAAGGCGCGCCCAAGCCCCGCGCCCAGGGGCGAGGGGGGCGACAGCTGCTCGGTGAGCCAGGAATAGTGCTGGGGATTGGTGTGAACGCGCTGTTTATCCATGCTGCCCGCCTCCATGGGGAGGGATCGCCGGCCGGCCCTGGCCTGGAACGGGCGGTTCCCGGCGGTAGATTTCCCGCTCGGCGGGGCGCGGCCCATGGACCAGCGCGGACGGCGCGAAGGTGACGCGTTTGGCGCTCATTGACATCCCTCCGTTAATTCATTTTCATATGCAGTATGCCGCGCCGGGCGCGAAAGCATGCATGCGGTTTTTTCGGCGAAAACTTGCAATCCGTCTTGACAGAGGGCGGCACGTTGGCTATACTAGAATAGTTGTTTTGTGGTATCCTGCGTGCTGCCAACGCTGC
>NBJMC04203__coassemble_424_pt1 | contig 25465 bp, 19 predicted proteins | sample NBJMC04203__metabat2_high_PE_053 | metagenome-assembled genome bin NBJMC04203 | reverse complement strand
ACGCCTTGGTAACGGATTCCCTTCCGGCGACACATCCGGGATGTCCAAACCACGTGGGATATCATAGCATGGGTTGGGATGCTTGTCAAGAGGAAAATTCCCATATGAATGAAAAGCCGTTTCGGCCCTGCAGGCAGCCGGGAGAAACCGCCCCGAAAGCGCGTTCCGGGGCGGCTTCCCCGTATGGCGGCTGCCACCGCCGTCAGGCCTTGCCTTTGATGTACCGGTCAATCGCCTTGGCGGCCTGCTTGCCCGCGCCCATGGCGAGGATGACCGTGGCCGCGCCGGTCACGGCGTCGCCGCCCGCGTAGACGGCCTCGCGCGTGGTCAGACCATCGTCGCCGTTTGTGATGATGCAGCCGTGGCGGTTGGTTTCCAGGCCCGGCGTGGTCGAGCGGATGAGCGGGTTGGGGCTGGTACCGATGGACATGACCATGCAGTCCACCTCCAGCGTGAAGGTGCTGCCCTCCTTGGGCACCGGCCGGCGGCGGCCGGAGGCGTCCGGCTCACCCAGCTCCATCTCCTGGCAGATCATGCCCTTTACGCGGCCCTTGTCGTCGCCCAGCACCTCGATGGGATTGCACAGGGTCCGGAAGATGATGCCCTCCTCCTGCGCATGTTCGACCTCTTCCCGGCGCGCGGGCATCTCCTCCATGCCGCGGCGGTAGACGATGTAGACGTTCTCCGCGCCCAGGCGCTTGGCGCAGCGCGCGGCGTCCATGGCCACGTTGCCGCCTCCCACGACAGCCACGTTTCTGGCGTGCTGGACGGGGGTCTTGGCATTCTCCTTGTATGCCTTCATGAGGTTGATGCGGGTGAGGAACTCGTTGGCGGAGTACACGCCGTTGAGGCTCTCGCCCGGAATGCCCATGAAGCGTGGCAGGCCCGCGCCGGAGCCGATAAAGACCGCCTCGTTGCCCATGTCAAACAGCTCGTCAATGGTGACGGTCTTGCCGACGACGACGTTGGTTTCGATATCCACGCCGATCTGGCGCAGGCCGTCGATCTCCCGGCGCACGATGTCCTTGGGCAGACGGAATTCCGGGATGCCGTAAACTAGCACGCCGCCCGGCGTGTGCAGCGCTTCGTAGACCGTCACCTGATACCCCGCCTTGGCCAGCTCGCCCGCCGCCGTGAGGCTGGAGGGCCCGGAGCCGATCACGGCTACCTTGTGGCCGTTTTGCGCGGGAATCTCGGGCTTCGCGTCGGTATGCTCGCGGTGCCAGTCGGCCACGAAGCGCTCCAGGCGGCCGATGCCCACCGGCTCGCCCTTGATGCCGCGCACGCACTTGCCCTCGCACTGGTTTTCCTGTGGGCAGACGCGGCCGCACACCGCCGGCAGCGCCGTGGAGGCGTTGAGTACCTCCCAGGCGCCCTCCAAATCCTCCGCCGCGACGCGCGCGATAAAGGCGGGAATGTCGATGCCCACCGGGCAGCCCGATACGCAGGGCTTGTTTTTGCAGTTCAGGCAGCGCCTGGCCTCCCCTACCGCCATGTCATAGGTATACCCCAGCGCCACCTCGGAGAAATTTCGGATGCGCGCCTCGGGCTCCTGCACGGGCATGGGACATTTTTTGGGGTCCATGTTGGGCATCTCACTCCGCCTCCTTCTTCAACAGGTTGCAGGCGGCCTCACGCGCGTGCGCCTCAAAGTCGCGGTACATTCCCCCGCGCTGCATCGCCTCGTCAAAGTCCACCTGATGGCCGTCGAAGTCCGGGCCGTCCACGCAGGCAAACTTCGTCTGCCCGCCAACGGTGAGGCGGCAACCACCGCACATGCCGGTGCCGTCGATCATGATGGGGTTCATGGAGACGGTCGTTTTGACGCCGTATTTCTCCGTCACCTTGCACACGAATTTCATCATGACCAGCGGGCCGATGGCGATGACCTCGTCGTACTGGTTGCCCTCCTGGATGAGCCTTTCCAGCGCGTTGGTGACCAGGCCCTTTTCGCCGTAGCTGCCATCGTCGGTCATCATGACCAGACGGTCCGAAACGGCGGAAAACTCCTTTTCCAGAATCACCAGATCGCGGCCGCGAAAGCCCGCCACCGCGTGAACCTTCGCGCCCAGCTCATGCAGGCGCTTGGCCACAGGATAGGCGATGGCGCATCCTACGCCGCCGCCCACGACCGCCACCTTTTTGAGTCCCTCCAGATGGCTGGGCGTGCCCAGCGGGCCCACGAAGTCGATCAGGCTGTCGCCCGCCTCAAGGGCGTTGAGCTCTATGGTCGCCCCGCCCACGATCTGAAAGATGATCGTCACGGTGCCCTTTTCCCGGTCGTAATCTGCGATCGTCAGCGGCACGCGCTCCCCGTCCTCCGAGGCGCGGAAGATGATAAACTGCCCCGGCTGGGCTTTTTGGGCGACCAGCGGCGCCTCGATGACCATTCGGGTCACCGTGGGGTTGAGGGCCTCTTTCTCCACAATTCTGTACATTTTGCTCCTCCGCTTTCTAAAAAGGGCGCACGGCCGCACAGACCGCGCGCCGCTTGGTCAGATCACCGCCACGCACTCGATCTCCACCAGCGCGTCCTTTGGCAGCGCGGCCACCTGGAACGCGGCGCGGGCGGGATAGGGCGCGGCGAAGAACTCCGCGTAAACCTCGTTCATCGCAGCAAAATCCGCGATGTTTTTGAGAAGCACCGTCGTCTTGACGACCTTGGACATATCCGCGCCCACGGCCTCAAGGATGGAGCGGATGTTGGTGAGCGACTGGCGGGTCTGCGCGCGGATGTCCTCGCCGGCAAACGCGCCGGTGGCGGGGTCGATGGGAAGCTGGCCGGAGACATAGACGGTATTTCCGGCCTGCACGGCCTGCGAATAGGGGCCGATGGCGGCGGGGGCCTTTTCGGTGGAAACGGCGGTATTCATGAGCAGTTCCTCCTTAAAAATTGATGGTTTCAGCGGCCGCGCCGGATGACGCGCCCGTTGAGCGCGCCGGTGTGCGCGCCGTGATCGACGGCCACCTCGCCGTTGACGATGACGTAGGCGATGCCGTCGGGGAATTGAATCGGGTCGGTAAAGGTGCCCTTGTCGAGGATGGTGGCGGCGTCAAAGACGGTGATGTCGGCGTGCATGCCCTCCCGGATCAGTCCGCGATCCTTAAGCGAGAGCACCTGCGCGGCCTTGCCGGTCATCTTGCGCACGGCCTCCTCCAGGGTCAGCACCCCTTCCTTACGCGCATAGCGTCCCAGCACGCGGGCAAAGCTGCCGTAGAGGCGCGGATGCGGCTTTCCGGGGCAGAGCAGGCCGTCGGTGCACACGTTCATCTCCGGCCGGCGCATGAAGCGCCGCACATGCTCCTCCGTGCCGTAGAAATCCACCATGCCCACGGCGTTTTCTTCCTGCAAAAGCAGGTCAAACGCCGCCGTGTAGGGGTCCGTGCCGCGCTTTTTGGCCAGCTCCACGATGGACAGGCCCACCGCGTCGGCGTTCTCCTCCGTCTTGACGCTGGTGACGTAGATGTTTTCAAACCCGGCGAAATCCACGAAGTTGTCCCAGCCGGGGATGCCGTTTTCCATGTCGTGGACCATCTTTTTGCGCAGCTCCGGGTCGGCCAGGCGCGCCACGGCCTTATCCGTGCCGCCGTCGTGCACCCACGGCGGCAGAATCGCGCCCATCATGGTGCTGCCGGCCACATAGGGGTACTGGTCGAAGCTGACGGTGATGCCCTCGGCTTTGGCCTCATCCAGAAGCGCGAGCGCGGCGTCGATCTTGTCCCAGTTCTGCTTGCCGCAGACCTTGAAGTGGCTCCAGTGTACCTTGACGCCGGACTGACGGCCGATCTCGATGACCTCCCTCATGCTGTCCAGAATGGTATCGGCCTCGCTGCGCTGGTGGATGACGAACACGCCGTCGTACTCCGCCACCACCTTGCACATCTCGATCAGCTCGCGGCTCTCGCCGTAGGCGCAGGGGATGTAGATCAGCCCCGTGGAAAGGCCCATCGCGCCCGCCTCCATCTCCCGGCGGGTGATGCGGCGCATGGCCTCCAGCTCGTCCTCCGTGGGCAGGCGGTTGTCCAGCCCCATGGCCTCCATGCGGATGTTGCCGTGCGGCACCAGGTACATCTCGTTCAGGCCCGGATGCGCCGCCTCGATCATCTTGAGATAGTTGTCCGTGGTTTCAAAGGTCCAGTCGATCTCGTCGCTGTCGCCGTCCAGCCCGGCGAGGTTCTTGCGCCAGGGGCTGATGAAGCGCGTGGGCAGCGGCGCGAGGGACACGCCGTCCTGCCCCAGCAGCTCCGTGGTGATGCCCTGCATGATCTTGGGCAGCACCTGCGGACGCAGCAGCACGTCCAGGTCGGAATGGCTGTGGGTGTCGATGAAGCCGGGCGCGACAACGAGGCCCGTCACATTGATCTCGCGGTCCGCGCCGGACAGGCCGCGGCCCACCGCGGCGATCTTCCCGTCCCGGATGAGCACATCGGCCTCAAAGGCGGCTTTGCCCGTCCCGTCCACCACGCGGCCGCCCTTCAAAAGCAGAGAAGCCATCGTTTTGCTCCCTTCTTATTTCAGCAGCGCCTTCATCACGCCGGTGTAGCAGTCGCAGACCTTCACGAGCTGGTCGATCTCGATGTACTCGTTGATGGTGTGCGCCAGGTTCTCGCGGCTGGGTCCAAGGCCGAAGGTCTTGACGCCCGCCTCGCCCGCGTAGTGGCTGCCGTTGGTGCAGAAGTTGTACTGGGTGATGGTGGGGTTGTAGCCCATGGCCTTGAGCTCGCCATAGACGGCCTGCACGAAATCGTCGTTTTCGTCATACAGCCAGCCGGGGAAGAAGCGTTCGCCCTCGATCTCGTTGCCGGTGTGGCACATCTCCCGGCCTACGGCGTAGCTGGCCTTGACCTTGAGCTGCGGGTCCTCGGCCATGAGCTTCTCCAGCAGGGCGTTGATGGGCGCAAGCACGCTTTCCTTGGTCTCGCCCACCAGCAGGCGGCGGTCATAGGTCGCGCGGCAGTACTCCGGCACCACGGAAGCGCCCGGATAGGGAGCGGACTTGATGTCGGTCAGCTCCAGAATACCGTCGCCCAGCACCGGGTGATGGGTGGGCTCCAGCGTGCGGATGGCCTCGATGACCTTGGCCATCTTGTAGACCGCGTTGATGCCCTTTTCGGGGTTGGCGCTGTGGCAGGGCTTGCCGAAGGTCTCCACCACGATCTCGGCGCGGCCGCGCTGGCCGATCTTGAGGTTGAGCTGGCTGGCCTCGCCGATGACGACGTAGTCGGGCTTGACATAGGCGCTGATCTCACGCGCCGCCACGCCCTCGAAGCACTCCTCGTGCACCACGCCCGCCACGTAGATCTCGCCCGCGAAATCCTTGTTCGTGGCCTTGGCGTAGTTGGCGGCGGCGCACGCCATGGCGGCCACCGCGCCCTTCATGTCCGAGGTGCCGCGGCCGTAGATTTTGCCGTCCACGATCTCGGCGGCAAACGGGTCATGCTCCCACGTGGCGGGATCGCCCACGGGGACGGTGTCGATGTGCCCGTCAAAGAGAATCCTGGGGCCGGGGCGGGAGCCCTTGATGCAGCCGATGACGTTGCCGTAGCGGTCCACGTGCACGCTGTCAAAGCCGTTTGCCTCAAAGAACGCCTTCAGGCGCTCAACCACGCCCTCCTCGTGTCCGCTGGTGCTGGGCGACTGGATCAGCTTCTGGCACAGGGCCACCACTTCGTTTTTTTGCGTTTCGTTCAACATGGCGATGCTCCTTTCTATGCGTTACGCTTCGTATACCTTGGAATATTTGCCGCCCCAGACCACCTTGCGGTAGTTGTCGCGGTCGGTGTCGCCCTCGGTGCTGATGAGCAGCACGCGGCTGGAGGCGTCCAGATGCAACTTTTCCTTAAGCTCATGCAGCCCTTCGCGCAGCAGGATGTTGGCCACGCAGCCCGTGGTCGCCGCGCCCGATTCGCCCGACACGATGGGCTGGTCGCCGCGCACGGGGGCGGCGAGGATGCGCATGCCGTCCGCCGCGGCGTAGTCCGGGCAGCTGATGAAGGCGTCGGCGCAGTTCTTGAGCACCTCCCAGCCGATGGTGCACGGCTCGCCGCAGGCAAGGCCGGCCATGATGGTGTTCATCTCGCCGGTCACGAAGTGCAGCTTGCCGTCGTTGGCCTCTGCGGTGCGGAACACGCAGTCGGCCTTGTTGGGTTCCACCACGGTGATGAAGGGCCGCTCCGCGCCGTAATACGAGGTTAGAAAGCCCGTCATCGCGCCCGCCATGCTGCCGACGCCCGCCTGCAGGAACACATGCGTGGGCTTCTCCTCGCCCATGGCCTCAAGCTGCTGCACGATCTCATACCCCATGGTCGTATAGCCCTGCATGATCCACAGGGGGATGTCGGTATACCCTTCCCAGGCGGTGTCCTGCACCATGACCCAGCCCTTTTCGCCGGCCTGACGGTTGGCCAGGCGGACCGCGTCATCGTAGTTGAGGTCGGTGATGGAGGCGTCCGCGCCCTCGGCGCGGATGTTGGCCAGCCGCTCGGCGGCGGAACCCTTGGGCATGTACACCACGGAATGCTGGCCGAGTCGGTTGGCCGTCCAGGCGACGCCGCGGCCGTGGTTGCCGTCCGTGGCGGTGACGAAGGTCACCTCGCCCAGCCTTTTGCGCACCTCGCCGGAGAGGATGCGCGAGGCGGGCAGGTCCGCGATGTCCTCGCCCAGGCGCTTGGCGATGTAGCGCCCAAGCGCATAGCTGCCGCCGAGCACCTTGAAGGCGTTAAGGCCAAAGCGGTAGCTCTCGTCCTTCACATGGATGGACCCGACGCCCAGCGCCTTTGCCAGCCCCGGCAGGGCGGTGAGGGGCGTTTGGGCATACACGTCGAAGCTGGCGTGGAAGTCCCGCGCCTTGCGGGCCTGCTCGAGGGTGAAAGCGGACAGGTCGGTATCCGGCTTTGCCTGGCGCGGATAGGTGACGATCTTAAAGGATTCCTTCATACGTCAAATCTCCTTTTTTTCCTTGGGAAGGATGAGGTTGAGCAAAATGGCTGTGAGCGCCACGATGATGACCTCCGAGCCGCCGAAGATCTGTCCGATCCACGCGGGGCAGCCCGCAAAGACGCCCGGAAGCTGGGGGATGCCCACCGCCAGGGCCACGCTCAGGCCCGCGATAAAGGTGCTGCGCGGGCTGAGGCCCTCGCGTGCAAGCATGCGCACGCCGGTCATGGCGATGGAGCCGAACACCGTGATTGTCGCGCCGCCCAGCACCGGCTGGGGAATGGTGACGAGGATGGCGCTGAGCTTGGGCACGAGGCCCGCCACCAGCACCACCGCCCCCGCGATGCCAAAGACCACACGGTTGATGACCTTGGTGGTGACGACGATGCCCACGTTCTGCCCGGCGGTGGCCACGGGCACGCCGCCCAGGATGCCGCCCAGCAGGCTGCACAGGTTGTTGCCGATCACGCCGCCGGTGATCTCCGCGCCGTCGGCCTCGCGCTCATAGACGCCGTTGGCCGTGGCCTCCAGCTGTCCGATGTCCTGCACGGCGTTGACCATAAAGACGATGCCCAGGCTGATGATGGCGTTGAAGTGGAAGGCTGGCGCGAAGTGGAAGGGCTCGGGGAGCTGTACCCAGCCAGCCGAGGCGATGCCCGAAAAGTCGATGCCCCCGGTGAGGGCGGCCGCGAGATAGCCCACCAGCATGCCGATGAGCGTGGCGCTGGCTTTAATCATGCCTTTGCCGAACTGCCCCGCCACGATGACCGTGACCAGCGTGACCAACGCCAGAATCCAGTTGCCGGCGCTGCCGTAGGTGGGCGCCGCCGCCGAGCCGCCGGCCATGTAGTTGACCGCCGTGTCATAGAGCGAGATGCCGATGGTCAATACCACGCTGCCGGTCACGATGGGCGGGAAGAGAAAGCGGATTTTCTTAAAGACCAGGCCCACGACCATGCCCATCACGGCGCCAGCGATCTGCGCGCCCGCAAGACCCGACATGCCGTACTGCTCCACGATGGAGCGCAGCGTGGGCAAAAAAGCGAAGCCGCTTCCCACCATCACCGGCAGGCAGCTGGAGATGAAGCCCTTCACCCCGAACGCCTGCAACAGAATCGCCAGCGCCGCCACCAGCAGGCTGGCCTGTACCATGATGATCTGGTCCTGGGAGGAAACGCCGGCCGAAGAGGCCACGATCATGGGCATGGTGATGCAGCCGACCACCATGGCCACCACGTGTTGCAGGGCCAGCGGAATGGCCTTTCCGATGGGCGGCCTGCCATGGCGGGTATACAGGGCGTCCGCCTGCGCCGTCGTGCGCGCGCTCATTTGCCCCCCTCCTTCCGGTAGAACGTGTTTGCGATGGGCAGGCTGGTGCGCTCCTGGCCGTCCACGCGGTAGGCCGCGTTGGCGCATGCCGGGGCGGCGGGAATGGCGCTGATCTCGCCCACGCCCTTGGCGCCGAAGGTGTTCTGATCGTCCGTGCCCTTTTCGATGAAGCGCACCTCGATGGGCGGCACATCCGTGGAGCGCAGCAGGCCCAGCGTGCCGTACTTGCTCTTGACGTAGCCGTTTTCCATCTTGAAGTCCTCGGTCAGGCCGTAGCCCAGGCCCATGACCACGCCGCCCTCGATCTGTCCGGCGCAGGCCTGGGGATTGACGACGCGGCCCACGTCATGCGCGGCCACCACGCGAACGACCTTTTTGTTTTCGTCCATGACGACCACCTGCGCCGCATAGCCGTAGGCCACATGGCTGACGGGGTTGGGCTTGTCGGAGCCCATGGGGTCGGTCACGCCGGAGTATTCGCCGTAGAACGACTGGCCCTCCAGCCTGGTCAGGTCGCCGCCCGCCGCCTTGAGCGCCTGCGAAAGCTGCTGGGCCGCGCGGCGCGTGGCCTCGCCGCAGAACACGGTCTGGCGGCTGGCGGTGGAGGTGCCGGAGTTGGGGGTGACGGCGGTGTCGGCGCGCTCATGGAAGATGCTCGCGGGCGCGACGCCCGTCACCTCGTGCACGAGCTGCGTGCATACCGTGGCCACGCCCTGGCCCATGCACGCCGCGCTGGTGCGGATGCGCACCATGCCGCCTTCCACGGCCAGGCGGCAGCGGCCGATGTCCGGCAGGCCCACGCCTACGCCGCTGTTTTTCATGGCCCCGGCGATGCCCGCGTAGGGGCTGCTTTCAAACGCTTCCCTCACGGCCTCCAGACATTCGACGTAGCCCGTATCCGGCGAGGCGATCTGCCCGTTGGGAAGCACCTGTCCGGGCCGGATGGCGTTGCGGTAGCGGATCTCCCACGGGGAGATGCCCACCTTCTCGGCCAGCAGGTCCAGGTTGACCTCGCCCGCAAAGCAGCTCTGCGTGACGCCGAAGCCGCGGAAGGCGCCGCCGGGCACGTTGTTGGTATAGACGCAGATGCCGGTGATGTCCACATTCTGGAAGTTGTAGGGACCGCCGGCATGCGTGCAGGCGCGCTGCAAAACCGGCCCGCCCAGGGAGGCGTAGGCCCCGCAGTCGGAGATGAGCAGCGCCTTCATGGCCAGGAGTTTGCCGTCCTTGTCGCAGGCGGTGGTCACGTCCATCTCCATGGCATGGCGCTTGGTGTGGATGTTGAGGCTCTCCTGGCGGGAGAACTTCACCTTCACGGGCCGGCCCGTGGCCCAGGCCATCAGCGCCGCGTGATGCTGCACGCTCATGTCCTCCTTGCCGCCGAAGCCGCCGCCCACCAGCTTGGTCTGGCAGCGCACCTTTTCCGGCGGCAGCTTGAGCATGCGGCTGATTTCCTTCTGCTCGTCGTAGACCGACTGGCTGGCGGTGTACATCAGAAGCCCGCCGTCGCCGTCCGGGATGCCGATGGCACATTCCGGCTCCATGAAGGCATGGTCGGTCATCGGGGTGGAATAGTGCCTGGTGACCACGTACGCCGCCTCGGCGATCGCCTTGTCCACGTCGCCCCGGCGCAGCACCTGCTTGGTGAGGATGTTCCCGTTTTCGTGCAGCCTGGGCGCGTCCTCCTTCATGGCCTCGCGCGGGTCGGTGAGGGGCGTGAGCTCGGTGTAGGTCACGTCCACCAGGCTGAGCACCTCGTCCAGCGTCTCCTTGTGGTTGGTGGCCACCAGCACGATCGCGTCGCCCACGTAGCGCGTGCAGTCGCCCTCGGCGATCAGCACGTCCCAGTCCTGAATGATATGCCCGGTCTTGTTGAAGGGCACGTCCTTGGCGGTAAGGATCCTGACCACGTCGGGATGCGCCAGCGCGCGGGTCAGGTCGATCTTCTCCACCCGCGCGCGCGGGTATTTGGAGCGCAGGGCCTTGGCGTAGATCATGCCGGGAAGCGTGATGTCATCCACGAAAAGCCCGGTGCCCAGCACCTTTTCCGCCACGTCCACCCGCGGAAACAGGTGGCCGATGCGCGCGTCCGCGTCGCTGTCCGGCACGGACAGGTTTTCGCGCAGCATCTTCGCCGCCAGCAAAATGGCCTGCTCGATGCGCACATAGCCTGTGCAGCGGCAGATGTTGCCGCGGATGGCCTTTTTGACATCCTCGGGCGTGGGGTCGGGGTTCTCGGCGATCAGCGCCTTGGCGCACAGCACCATGCCGGGGATGCAAAAGCCGCACTGCACCGCGCCCGTCTGCCCGAAGGCATAGACGTACACCTCGCGCTCGCGCTCGGTGAGTCCCTCCACGGTGGTGATGTGCTTCCCGTCCAGCTTGGCAACCCGGAATACGCAGGCCTTGGCCTTCTTGCCGTCCACCAGGACGGTGCACGTGCCGCACGCGCCCTCGCCGCAGCCGTTTTTCACGCTGGTCAGCCGCAGGTCGTCCCGCAGGTAATCCAGCAGCTTGCTGTTCTTTTCAGTGCGGCATACCGCACCGTTCACATACAAAGTGTACATGCCAGCCTCCTTATCGCTTTACATACCGTCCGGCGCTTGCGCCCGAGGGTTCACCGTCCTTTGCCGCCAGTTGCCCGCCCACGTAGACGGCCCGGGCGCGTCCCGCCGCCTCAAAGCCTTCATAGGGCGTATAATCCACGTTCTGATGCTGCGCCTCGGCGCGAATGACCCAGCGCGCCTGCGGGTCCCACACGGTGATGTCCGCATCCGCGCCCTGGGCAAGCCGTCCCTTGCGGGGCCACATCCCAAACAGCTTCGCCTGGTTTTCACTCAGAAGGCGGCTCATCTGCGCCGCGGTCATCAGGCCAGATGCCACAAAGCTTGTGTAGATGAGTGCCGGGCGGTGCTCGATGCCGGGCGCGCCGTTGGGAATTTTGGTGAAGTCGTCCCTGCCCAGCGCCTTCTGGTCGCTGAAGCGGTAGCTGCAATGGTCGGTGGAGATGGTGTCGATCTCCCCGCCCAAGACCGCCGCGCGCAGCGCCTCCCGGTCGGCGGGAGAACGAAGCGGCGGGCTCATGACGTATTTGGCCCCCTCGAAGCCCTCCAGCTGGTAGAGCGATTCGTCCAGCAGAAGGTACTGCGGGCAGGTTTCGGCCCAGACCTTCTGCCCGGCTGCGCGGGCCCGGCGCACCTCCTCCAGCCCCTCGGCGCTGGAGAGGTGGACGATGTGCACCGGGCTGTCCGCCAGCTTCGCCACGGCGCACAGGCGGCGGATGGCCTCCGCCTCCACCACCGGCGGGCGCGAGGCGGGATGGCCCTCCGGACCGGTGACGCCCCGCTCAAGCTGCTGCCGCTGGAGCCGGTTGACCAGCGTGCCGTTCTCGCAGTGCACGCCCAGCACCCCGCCGAAGGGACGGAGAGTCGAAAGCAGGTCGTAGATCTGCGCGTCGTCCAGGCGCAGGTTGTCATAGGCGTAGTAGGCCTTGAAGGACGTAACGCCCCGCTCGAACATCCGCGGGAGCTCGGCGCGCGTCTGCTCGTTCCAGTCGGTCACGGCCATGTGGAAGGCGTAGTTGCACGCGCACTTTCCCTCGGCCTTGCGGTGCCAGGCGTCCAGCGCGTCCGTCAGCGTGCCGCCCCGCTCCTGCGTGGCGAAGTCCACCAGCGTGGTTGTGCCGCCGCACGCCGCCGCGCGGGAGCCGCTGGCGAAGTCGTCGGCGGTGACGGTCGTGCCGCTGTCCATGTCCAGGTGCGTATGAGCGTCGATGAAGCCGGGAAAGACCAGGCAACCCGCCGCCTCGCACACCGCGTCGCCCGCGCCCGCCTCAATGGCGGGCGCGATGCGGGTGATTACGCCGTTTTCAAACGCGACGTCGCCCTGCATAAGGCCGTCCGGCAGGACGAGCGTTCCGTGTTGGATGATGGTCATGGCGCTCACCTCCCGCGCTCAGAGGCAGTAGGCGTAGTCGCGGATGACCGCCTGCATCAGCGCCCGGATGGAGGCGTCGGTGCGGGTGTCGGTGGCAAGCTCCGTTTCGTATTCCTCGCCGCCCAGGCGCACCTTCACGCGCTGCGCGCCGGCGTCCAGCACGCAGAAGCCCGCGTTGGCGGAATCGGCCATGTCCCCGGCCGAGGCGAAGAGGGTGAACTTGTCCTTGTAGGGGGCGCTGATGTAGGGGCAGAACACGGCGCAGTTGCCGCACTCGTTGCACATCTTGTCCACGTGCACCACCTGCTCCTTCTCAAACCCCGGCACCTTGACGGCGATGTTGGCGCGGTTGGGACATACGTCCACGCAGCTTTCGCACACGGTTTCGCAGCCGAGGCAGCGAGCGGCCTCCTCGCTGGGGCTTCCAGCGCCCTTGAGCGCGGAGCGGCGGACCTTGAGGGCCGCGGGCGCGAGCCTTAGCGCAGTGCGTCCGGCCTCCGGCGCGCCCAGGATGTCGCGCGCGGCGGCGGCGGCGTCCGCGATGGCCTCTACCACGGTGGCGGGGCCGCGGCGCGCATCGCCCAGCACATAGAGTCCGTTGGATCTGCACGCGCCGTCCGTCACGGCGCGGCCGCGCTCATCCAGAGCGACGCCGCATTTGCGGAAATAGGCTGTGTCCGCCTTCTCGCCGATGGCGGCGATGACGGTGTCGGCGGGTACGTCCTGCATGCGGCCCGTGGGCTGCGGGCTGCGGCGGCCGGAGGCGTCGGGCGCGCCCAGCTCCATCACCTCGCAGGTCAGCACGCCGCCGTTAAGCGCCTTGGGCGCCATCAGCTCGCAGAATTCGACGCCGTCGGCCATGGCCAGCTCCAGCTCCTCCGCGTCGGCGGGCATATAGCGGCGGTTGCGGCGGTAGACCAGACGCACATGCTCTACGCCCTCCGCCCGCCGGGCGGCGCGCGCAGCGTCCATGGCGGTGTTGCCGCCGCCGATGACGACCACGTTTTTGCCCAGTGAAAGGGTTTCGGGCGCATTTTTCTGCTTCTCCAGGAATTCGATCACGTTGAGCGCCTCGCCGCCCTCCAGATGGAGCGCGCCGTGCTCCCACGCGCCGTTGGCGATGACGACGTGGGTGTAGCCCTCCTCAAGCAGCGCGCGGGCGTCCGTCACCTCCGTGTTCAGCCGGACCTCCACGCCCAGCTTCTCCAGCATGGAGGCGTCCTTGTCGATGGCCTCATCGCTGATGCGGAAGGCCGGGATGACGTGCCGGACGATGCCGCCCAGGGAGCCCCGCTTTTCAAAGAGCGTGACCTTCGCCCCGCCGCGCGAAAGGAAATGCGCCGCCGCCATGCCCGCGGGGCCGCCGCCGATCACGGCCACGTTGGCGCCGCAGGGCGAGCCGGGCTTGAGCGCCCCCGCGCAGGTCTCAAAGCCGCCCTCGGCGGCAGCGAGCTTCGCGGCGCGGATGCGCACCGATTCCTCATAGAAGTTGCGCGTGCACTTGGACATGCAGGTATGGCTGCAAATGGTGCCGGTGATGAAAGGCAGTGGGTTTTTCTCCAGGATGACGCCCAGGGCTTCCACATAGCGGCCCTCGCCGACCAGGCGCAGATATTCGGGGATGTCCTGATGGATGGGGCACTGCTCGGCGCACGGTGCGGTGAAGCAGTCGATGAGGGGCACGTCCTTTTTCATCTTGCGGCTGGGCAGGGGCTTGACGGGCTTGAGGTGATGCACGTCCGTGCGGGCCCTGGCGGCCAGGGCGCTCAATGCCTCCACGTCCACGCCCTCAAAGGGCCGGTACGGCATGGCGCCGAGGATGTCGGCGATGGGCCGGAGGCGGTTGTATCCGCCGGGCTTGAGGAGCGTGGTCGCCATGGTGATGGGCCACACGCCACAGGCGAAGATGTCGGCGATGTTGTACTGGTCCGCGCCGCCGGAATAGGACACGCGGAGCTTTCCGTCAAACGCCTTCTCCACCCGCTCGGCCAGCGAGATGGACAGCGGATAGAGGCTCTTGCCGCTCATGTACATCTCCTCGCCCGGCAGCTCGCCCGCCGCGATGGTAACGGGGAAGGTGTTTGTCAGCTTCACGCCGAACTCCACGCCGTTTTCCTCGCACAGCGCCATCAGGCGGCGGAACATCGGGATCGCGTCGGAGAACTGGAGGTCGGCCTTGAAGTGATGATCGTCAAAGACGATGTAGTCGTAGCCCATGCTGTCCAGCGTGCTGCGCGCGAACTCGTAGCCCAGCAGGGTCGGGTTGCATTTGATGTAGGTGTTGAGCTTCTTGACGGTGATGAGGTAGGTGGCGATCCGCTCGATCTCGTCCGGCGGGCAGCCGTGCAGGGTGGACAGGGTGATCGAGGTGCAGATGTGCGGATTGATGCCGTCGATGTATGCTTCGTCGATGCCGGGCAGGAGGCTGAGGTTCTCCCGGGCCCAGGCGCGGCACTCGGCCCACACGGCGCTCCCGGAGGCGTCCTTCATGCCCTCGATGTAGCGGTCCACCTTTTCGCTCTGGATGCCCGCTAGGTCGTAACCCACGCTCATATTGAACACAAAGCCGTCGGGCGAGCCAAAGCCCATGGACTTGGAAAGGAGTTTGATGGCGAACCATGCCTTGACGTATTCCTCATACGCCTGCGGCACGCGCAGCTCCGTGCTCCATTCCACGTTGTAGCACTCGTCCTCGGCCCGGATGCAGGGCTTGGAGACGGGCAGATCCTCGCCGTCGATGATCTGCACGGTCTTGACCTCAAAGAAGCGGCTGCCGCCCACATAGGCCGCGATCAGGTTCTGCGCAAGCTGCGTATGCGGGCCGGCGGCCGGGCCAAACGGCGTTTCCACCCGCTCGGTGAAGATGGGAAGCGTCTTGCCGCTCTTGTGGCGGTAGAGATCGCCCACGCCGAAAATGGTGCCCTGCGTGCGGTATTCCTCCAGCACCCAGTTCATCAGCCCGGCAAAGGGAATGGGACGCATGATGTCGCTCATAAAAACCCCTCCTGTGCTTTTGTGTTTAGATTGGATGCGAACGCGCGCCGGCGGGGAGGGTTCCCAGGTCCCCGCCGGCCGCATGGTTTCCGGTTTCAGCGGCCCGCGTTGATGCGCTGCCACAGATCGGCGGCCTCCTCGCGGCAGTGCGCGAGCACGGCCTCCTTGTCGATGTCCACAAGCTCGCGGTCCTTCATCCTGACCACGCCGTTGATGATGGTGGTGACGACGTTGTGGCCGTTGCAGCCAAAGAGGAGATGGCTGTTCACGTTCTGCGCCGTCATAGGGGTCAGCGGCACATAGTCCAGCACGATCACGTCGGCATAGGCTCCCGCAGCAAGCACGCCCACGGGCTTTTCAAAGAAGCGGGCGGCCATATGGCGGTTGTGATCAAAAAGCATGGCGGGAATCTCGCCCCAGGCCACGTTGGGCTTGCAGGCGTTGTGCTTGTGCAGAATGTTGGCGACCTTGTAGCTCTCCAGCATGTCGTTGGTATAGCCGTCGGTACCCAGACCGATGAGAATGCCCTTTTCGAACATCTTGAGCACCGGCGGGCAGCCCACGGCATTGCCCATGTTGCTTTCGGGGTTGTGGACGACCATCGTGTCCGTGCTCCTCAGCAGATCTATCTCGGCCTCATTGATGTAGATGCAATGGCCGCAGATGGTCTTTTCGCCCAGAATGCCCATATCGTGCAGGCGGAACATCAGGCGCTTGTTGTACTTGGTCAGGCTGTCGTAGAGATCGTCAATGCCCTCGGCCACGTGGATGTGGTAGCCGGCGCCCTCGGGCTTCTCGGCGGCGCAGTATTCCAGCGTCTCGTTGGAGAGGGTGAAGGGCGCATGCATGCCCATCATGCCCTTGATCATATCGGTATCATCCTGCTGCGCATAGCGGATGAAATCGACGTTTTCCTTGACCGCAGCGCGCATCTTCTCCGCGCCGTCGCGGTCGCTGATCTCGTAGCACAGGTTGGTGCGCACGCCGAACTGCTTCGCGCTCTCGGCCAGCGCGAACAGGCTTCCTTCGATTTCGCCATAGCTGGCGTGATGGTCAAAGACGGTCGTCACGCCGTTTTCGATGCAGTCCAGGTAGGTCGCGTCGGCGCTGGCTTTTGAATCCTTCAGCAGAAGATGGCGGTCGATGGTCCACCACTGCTGGTCCAGTACCTCCAGGAAGTTGGTGGGGTTGTTGCCGCGGATGGTCAGGCCGCGCGCGAAGGCGGAGTAGATATGGTTGTGCGCGTTGATGAAGCCCGGCATGATCACGCCGCCCCTCGCGTCCATGAAGGGCGCGTCGGGGTATTTGGCGCGCAGCGCCTGCGTGCCGCCCACTTCGGCAATCAGGTTGCCCTCAATGGCAACGCAGCCATTTTCCAGGAAGGGGCAGTGTACGTCACGGGTGACAAGGCGTCCGTTTCCCAGCAGATACATGTGCATTCTCCTTTTCGCTCCGTCATGTGTGATGGTATGCTTATGTCGGAATGCTCCCGCTGCCGTGCCAGACGCATAAGCGGCTGTAGCGAAGTCGGGAACAAGACCATCGGTTTGCGATCTTGCAGCCCTTGCGCGAAGCACTCCGTTACAGCCGCCTGCTACCAAGATTCCCTCTCGGGGCGTCAAATGTTATACGAAAAAACAGCCTCCTTGTAACTTGGAAGTCCGCGAGGACTTCCGTCCTGTCGGCCCAACCCGTGCGCGAAGCACTTCGTTACAGTTGGCTGTTAAAAATCAGACAATATAGCGGTCAATCGTTTCCATTTCTTACTTGCATTTGTAGTATAGCACCCGCCCGCAGTCCTTGCAAGCGTGTGATGAATTTTCTATCATTTGTACAATTTGGGAGGATAACAGATGTGGGCTTTCCATAATTTTTCACATAAAAAAATCACGCTTTTCTCATCCGCAACCCGTTTTGTCACAACGCTTTACGGTTTTGGGAAAGCCATGATTTTTTCGATTTCGGATAACGCTTTTTCCGTATCCGCATCCATCATTTCCCATGGTGAAAACGCCTGCGTCAGCCGGATGGCCGCGCCCGCTTCGCGCGCCGCCGCCATGCCGCCACGCTCGCCGGTGAGCACGGCCAGAGCGGGAAACAGCCATTTGGGAAAAACGACCGGGCTGCCCGGCACGCCGTCATAGGACAGGCGGTGCACCACTCCGGGCGCGGCGGCAAAGCTGTCCAGCAGCCGTTCGATGCTCCCGGCGGTAAGGAGGGGTTGATCTCCCTGAACAAAAAGACATCCGTCCAGGTCCGCCATCTGGCGGATGCCCAGGCGGACGGTATCGCTCTGCGGCCCGCCGGGATAGCGCACGGTCCTAACGCCACGCACCCCGCACAGGGCCTCCACCTCTCCATCGCTGACGACGGCCACAATGCGCGTGAGCCGCCCGCGCGGAAGCGCGCCCAGCGCATAGGAGAGCAGCGGCGCGCCCGCCAGCGGCGCAAGCAGCTTGTTGCCCCCGAAGCGCTGCCCGCGCCCGGCGGCCATAACGACGCAGCCGACGTTCATGCTTCCTCCTCCACCCCGTCAAGGTCCAGCACAAAGCAGTCGCTTCGCGCAAAAAGCTCCTGCAAAAAAGGCGTGCTGTCCTTGCGGACCGCCGCCAAAACGCGCTTCTGCTCAAACAGCAGGCGCAGTTCATCCAGATACGGCGGGCTGCATGCCTCCAGAAAACCGATCTCGTCCACTGCGGCCCACGCGCCCGGCGCATGCCTGACCGCTTGCAGCAGTGCGACGCCCCCGGCGTCGAACACCTCCTTGCACGGCCGCATCGCACCCGTATCGCGCACGCCGATCAGGCAGCGCCGCCCACCCCCGCGCTCCCGCAGCCAGACCCGCGCCGGAAGCCCGTCCGCGCCGCGTTCCACCTCGCTGACCACGCCGGGCACAGACGCGCCGTCGATGAGCTCCTCCAGCAGCGTGCTCTTGCCCGCGCCCTTAGCGCCGGTAATAAGCAGGCTTTTCCGGCCGGAACGTTGAAAAGTGCGTATTGTATAGGCTTTCAGCCATTTGGGTGCAGCTTGTCTTGTAGGCCTCATAGCGCATCAGCAGCTCCTTTGCCCCCGGCGTGAGCATGCTTCCCCCGCCGCCCCTTCCGCCGATTTTGCGCTGGGTGAGCGGAAACGCAAACGCATCCTCCGCACGCTTGAGGATGCCGAACGCCTTGGTATAGGCCATGCCCATCCGCTTGGCCGAGGCGCGCAGACTCCCCAGCTCGTCAATGCCTTTCAGCAGCTGATAGGGGCCCTCCCCGAAGAACTTCTCCCCCTCGTCGTCACAAAAATAGATTCCGAATTTCAGCTTCATTCCGCGTCTCCTCTTGTCATCAGAAAGGTTTCCCCGTGGCGCAGCACATCGACCGGGCCGTAGATCTTTCCCAGCGCCTCCCTGAGGCGCTCCGCGTCCGTATCCGCCACGCCAACGTCGTCCAGCAGCTGTCCGTCTCCCAGCAGGAGCAGGCGGTCCGCATAACGCAGGGCGATGTTCGCATCATGGCTGCACAGCAGCACGCCCGCTTCCTCCCGCCGCGCATACGCCTTCAGCCAACGGAGCAGGCCGTAGCGCCGGGGATAGTCCAGCGCGCTATCCGGCTCGTCCAGCAGCAGAAGCGGCGGCTGGCGCACAAGCGTGCGCGCAATCAGGACCAGCTGCCGCTGGCCCTCGCTGAGCGACAGATACTCCGCCTGCGCCCACGAGGCGTCTCCCAGCTCCGCCAGCAGCGCCAGCGCGCGCTGCCTGTGCTGCGCGCCCGGCCGCTGGAATGTGCCAAGTTCGGGATTGCAGCCCATGAGCACCACGTCCAGCGCACTCAATGCCAGCTCGCACGCGCTGCGCTGCGCCAGATAGCCGATCAGCCGCGCACGGCGGCGGGCCGGCATGTCCCACAGATCCGCTTCCAATAACATACACCCTCCGGACGCATCCGTCAAGCCGCACAGCGCCCGCAAAAGCGTAGATTTTCCGGACCCGTTTGCGCCCAGCAGGACGCACATCTCGCCCCGTCCGACCGCGAAGGATACGTCCTTGAGCACCTGCCGCCGCCCGTACCCGGCGCACAGGGTTTCGACCCGCAGCAGTTCACGCATCCCGCTCCCCCCTCCGGAACATCAGATGCAGCAGAAAGGGCGCGCCCAGCAGCGAGGTCACGATGCTCACGGGCACCTCGCTCGAGCCAACGCTGCGCGCCAATACGTCCGCCGCCAGCAGCAGCACGGCCCCCGCCAGACCCGCAAGCACCGTGGTGGAGAAGCGGCTGCTGCGCGTAAGCAGCCTGGCGATATGCGGCGCAAGCAGGCCGATGAAGGCGATCAGCCCCGTGGCGCTGACCACCGCGCCGGTGACCAGCGTGGCCAGCAGCAGCACGGCGCAGCGCATTGCGCCCGCCGGCACGCCGAGCATGCGCGCCTCCTCCTCCCCCAGCCCCAGCAGCAAAATCTGCCGGTTGAGCAGGAACAGGCACACAAGCCCCACGGCCACCAGCGGCGTCACGCCGCCAAGCTTTTGCAGCGTCACATCGGCAAAGCTGCCCATCGTCCAGAATTCAATGGCGGCAAGCTGCTTTTCCGGGTCAGCCGTCAGCTTCATCAGCATCAGCAGCGACTGGGTGAGCGCGTTGACGGCAATGCCCGCCAGCACAATGCCAGCCACGCCCCTCTGCCGTGCGAACCTCGCCAGCGCCAGCACCGCAGCGACCGCCGCCATGCCGCCCCCAAACGCAAGCAGGGCCGTAAGCGTCACGCCGCCGCCAAAGAGCAGAATGGCTGCCGCCGCACCTGCCGACGCGCCGGACGATACGCCGATGATATCCGGCGAGGCCAGCGGATTCTGAAATACGGTCTGATAGACGCTGCCCGCGATGCCCAGCGCAAAGCCTGCCATCAGCGCCATCACGGTGCGCGGCAGACGCAGGGTGAGAAACACGCGGCGGTCCATGCCGTCCGCGGCCAGCTGCGTCCAGTCGATGGGATAGCGCCCCACCGCCAGAGAAGCGGCAAAGGCAGCCCCCGTCACAACGAGGGCCGCCGTAAAGTACAGGACAAGCGTTTTTCGAGCTTTCATGGCAATTTTATTTCGTCAGAAGGGCGGGGTCGATCTCCACGCCGTAAAACGACGAATAGAAGGCCGCCGCATCCGCGCAGAAGGTTTCGAAGGAATACAGGTCCTCGTGCAGCACCGCCGCCATCCAGCGGCTCCCCAGCATGGCGCTGGGAACGGGCGAATCCCACGCCTCAAAGGAGGAGGGCATCTCATAGACGGCACCGTTTTTCACGGCGTCCAGACCCGCGAGCTGCGCGTCGTTCATCAGGTCGTCCTTTGTATAGGAGGCTTCCGGCACGATGACGATCGCATCGGGATTCCATGCCAACAACTGCTCATAGGAGATTTCCGCCCAGTAGGTATCCTCGATTTCCGCCGCGGCGTTCTTGCCGCCGCCCAGCTCAATCAGCGTATTCTGATACATCTTCGCACCCGCCGTACTCAGGTAGCTGCTGTTTCCCGCAAGGTAGACCACGGGGCGTTCCACGCCGTCCAGAAGCGCCGTCAGCTCCGTCTCGGTCCGGGCGTTGTAGTCCAGCAGCGCGGCGGCGGCTTCGCCCGTACCGGTTGCGGCGCCCAGCATGTTGATCGTTTCCGCCAGCAGCGCCAGATCCTCCGGATTGGCCAGCAGCACGGGGATCTCCAACGCCTCCAGCGCGGGAACCGTATCCTTGAGCTTCAGGGGTAGGATCACCAGATCCGGGTCCAGCGCCGCGCAGCCCTCCAAATCAAACTCCTTGGCCGTGCCCACGCTGGGCAGCTGCAACAGCTCCGGCGCGGCAAGGGCGTAGATGGGGCGGCTGTCCGCCTTCGCCTCAATGCCCACCAGCCGGTCCTCCAGTCCCAGCGCAATCAGCATGGACGTGGTGATATAGTATCCGCTCACGAGGGTTTCCGGCTCCGCATCAAGGGTGACCTCGCGCCCGGCGGCGTCCGTAACCGTCACGGGAAACGCCGGGGCGCTCTCCGCCAGCGCTCCGACCGCGGAAAACGCCAGCAGCAGGCTTAAGGCAAGGGCTGTCCATCTCTTGTACATGGGATATCCTCCTTTAAATCGTTATATTTTTTAAAGTATAACGATGGTAGCACATTTTGCCTATTTCGTCAAGCTATGCTGTGCATCGAAGCCAACATGCGCAGAAAGACGTCATTTTGTAAAAATACATGTCCACGCGGCTGCAAATGCGAGCAATATAGCGTCCCATCCGTTTCTATACCGGGCTTTTCGCCCTGACGCGCTCGGCTAAAAAGAAGAACCGCATTTTTTCAAACAGGGTTGACAAACGAGATCAAAAGTAATATTATTTAGTTACGCAATTTACTTACTTAATCATTCTCCAACCCTTGGAGGCTCCACAATGAAGCTACTAACCAATCCCCTTCTCCCAGGCTTCTATCCCGACCCATCGGTCTGCCGCAAAGGCGAGGATTATTATCTGGTCACTTCCTCCTTTGAGTATTTCCCTGGCATTCCGATCTTTCATTCCCGCGATTTTGTACACTGGCATCAGATCGGACATTGCCTCACACGTCCCGGTCAACTGAACCTGGACCACATCAAGCCCTCCAAGGGCATTTATGCTTCCACCATCCGTTACCGCGAGCAGGACGGGCTGTTCTATGTTTCTTCTACTTTGGTGCAGGACCCGCCGTATTACGGCAACGTCAACTTCTTCGTTACGGCGAAAGACCCGGCGGGACCGTGGTCTGACCCCGTCGTCATTCAGGGGGCGGAAAGCATCGATCCCACGCTGTTTTTCGACGCAGGTCGCACGTATTATCTGGGCAATCTGCGCCCCTACCCACAGGAGCTCGCCCGCGAGGAGCGCTCCATCTGGCTTCAGGAATTGGATTTGGAAAGCGGACGGCTGATCGGCGAGCGGTGGATACTCCGCACAGACGGCGCGGTTCACGACGCAGTGGCGCCAGAAGGGCCTCATCTGTACAAAATCGGCGGCTGGTACTATCTGATGATCGCCGAAGGCGGCACCGATCACAACCATAGCGTCACCATTTTCCGCAGCCGGAAGATTGAGGGTCCCTACGAGGTCAATCCGCGCAATCCCGTCCTCACCCACCGCAACCTGCGCAGAGATGCCCCCATCAACAGCACCGGCCACGCCGACCTGATTCAGCTTGCCAACGGCGAATGGTGGGCGGTGCTCCTGGCCTCGCGGCCGGATGGCGGCGATTATCGCAACCTTGGTCGGGAAACCTTCGCAGTTCCCGTCATATGGGAAGAGGAATGGCCCGTTTTCAGCCCGGATACCGGTCATGTGGAATTTACGTATCCGGCTCCCGCGTTGCCCGTTTGCCGCTGGGAGGAAGCGCCGGCCTGCGACCCGTTTGAAAGCGATACGCTGGATTGGCGATGGAATCTTTTGCGCACGCCCCGCCGGGAAGTCTACAGCCTCACGCAGCGCCCGGGCTGGCTACGGCTGTTCCTTTCCCCGCACCGCCTGACGGAGTTGGAAAACCCGGCCTTTGTCGGACGGCGGCAACAGCACCTGTGCTTTGCCGTCCGGCTGATGATGGTATTTTCGCCCGCCGAAGGCGAGGCGGCAGGCGTGGCGATGCTGATGAACCACGAATACCATCTCGCCCTGTTGCGCGAGCGTGAGAACGGAATAGGCTATGTGTCGTTGTATCGCTGCTTTGCGGGCAAATTCGAGCGTCTGGCGCGCGTTCCCTGCGAGTCAACAAGCCTGTGGCTTCGTGTCACAGCATACGAACAGGATTACAGCTTCTATATGGCTACCGTACCGGAGCAATGGCAGCCCGTCTGTGAGCATGTATGCGGCACCCTGCTGAGCAAGGAAGTGGCCGGCGGCTTCACCGGCGCGTATATCGGCTTATATGCCACCTCGAATCATCAGCCTACGGAAAATTACGCCGATTTTGACTGGTTTGAATATCAGCCGCTGATGCCCTGAAACCCAGGCGCAAGTCACGCGTCATTTCGTGCGCCAAGTTATGAAATATTGATGCGTAACTTTATTTTGATTGCATTGCCGCGCCTTCCGGCGCAGCTTGCACAAATAGAACCATCATTAGGAGGGAAAACGCAATGAAAAAGACCCTGGCTATCATCCTGACGCTCATGCTGACCCTGGCTTCGGCTTCGTTCAGCCTGGCCGAGACCGAAACGGTCGAGCCCACGCCGCTCACCTGGTGGTGCATCTCCTCGCAGGCCGATTTCTACAATGCCCGCGCCGCCGCCTGGAATGAACAGAACCCCGACCGCCCCATCGCGCTGGAAACCGTCGATATGGCTGGCTCCGACCGTCAGACCAAGCTGCTGGTGGCGCTACAGACCGGCGAGGGCGCCCCTGACTACTGCGACGTCAACGTCACTGCCTTTGGTACTTTCTTCGACTACGAAGAGATTCCCTTCCTGACGCTGACCGATCTGATCGCCGATGAGCGCGATGTGTATGTCCAGGCCAAGCTGGATATCTATTCCACCGACGGCGAACTCTACGGCGCTCCCTCTCAGCTGGGCGGCACGGTGGTGTATTACAACACCGAGATCATGGAGGCTGCCGGCGTGGACATCGACAGCATCGTAACCTGGGATGATTATGTAGCCGCCGGCAAGCAGGTGGTGGAAAAGACCGGCAAGCCCATGACCGTGATCGAGACCACCGACATGGCGCCCTTCCAGGCCATGGTGCTGCAGAAGGGCTCCGACTTCCTGGATGCGGACGGCAATGTGATTCTGGACTGTGAAACCAACATCGAGCTGCTGGAATACCTCAAGTCCTGGATGGATGACGGCATCGCCATCGCCATGCCCGGCGGCGGCAACGCCTCCGAAATCTTCTATGAGTTCTTCAACAACGGCGGCGCCGCGTCCGTGATCCTGCCCATGTGGTACATGAGCCGCCTCACCGAATACATGCCTGACCTTTCCGGCAAGATCGCCGTGCGCCCCATGCCCGTGTGGGATGCGAATGACACCGAGGCGTACACCACCGCTTGCACCGGCGGCAACGGCGCCGTGATTACCAACCAATGCGAATCCCCCGAACTGGCCAAGGATTTCCTGTATTTCTGCAAAATGAGCTATGACGCGCAGGTGCTGTGCTACGAGATGCTGGGCTATGCTCCCTACCGTACCGACGCCTGGGAAGACCCCGCGCTGCAAATTGAGCTGCCTTACTTCTCCAACGAGAACGTGTTTGGCATCGTCTCCGAGAGTCTGAAGAACGCCAATGCGATTCACAACTCCGCTCTTGTTCCGGAAGCGTTCAACGCCGTGTCCTCCAACGTGATGTACAACGTGTTTGAAACCAAGACGCAGACGCCTGCCGAAGCGCTCACCGAAGCCGCCGAAGCCCTGCGCAACTACTGATCCCTTTCTATTTGCCGTGCCTCCGGTCTCGGAAGGACCGGAGGCACGGTCTCTTAACGCTTACCCGCTCGCAGGGTACAAGGATAGGAGCGTTGCGCAGTGAATAACGCCATGGCAAAGCATAAGTCGCCCAAAGGCAGGCTGGCTTCCCTGCCCTACAACTGGCATGTTGCCCCATATCTTTTTCTGATTCCGTTCATCCTGTCTTTTTTGATTTTTAATGTCTACCCGATTTTCAGCTCCTTTGTCATGAGCCTGCAAAAGATCCGCGGCTTCGGCTCGGCCACCTGGGTCGGGCTTGACAACTACCGGAAGCTGTTCAACAGCGCGTTCTACGCTTCGCTGGAAACCACCACGCTGGTGACTGTCTGCAACTGCGTCGTGCTGATTGTCCTCCCCATGCTGCTCGCTCTCTTGCTCAACAATCTGCACCTGCGCGGGCGAAACGGATTCCGGGCAACTTTTTTTATCCCCGCCCTCGCCTCGACTATCGTGGCCGGCATCGTTTTCCGCATGATGTTTGCCGACACGGAAACCGGAGCCGTCAACTCCATCTTCATCGCGCTGGGACTGCCCCAACAGCGCTTCATGCTGCAATATGGCTGGAGCATCTTCCTTATGGTTTTCCTCACCGCCTGGAAGAGCGCCGGTATGTATATGATCTATTTTCTCTCCGGCCTGCAGGCCATTCCTTCCGAGGTCTATGAATCCGCCGAGATCGACGGCGCAACCGGCTTTCAGCGCCTCACGCGCATCACCCTTCCCCTGCTTAAGCCAACGATGATCTATGTGCTTACCATGCTGATCGTAGAGGGATACCGCACCTTCGGCGAAAGCTATGTGTTCTGGAAGGAATCCACCCCCGGCAACC
>NBJMC04203__coassemble_415_pt1 | contig 25998 bp, 21 predicted proteins | sample NBJMC04203__metabat2_high_PE_053 | metagenome-assembled genome bin NBJMC04203 | reverse complement strand
CGGGCTTTCCCCGCCGGTGCGAAAGCGTGTACGACTGCTTTGAGGCCGGGCATGCCTCCACGGCGATTTCCGCGGCGCTGGGCTTTGCACGCGCGCGCGACGCGCGGGGCGAGAAGCACCATGTGGTGGCCGTGGTGGGGGACGGTGCGCTGACGGGCGGCATGTGCTACGAGGCGCTCAACGACTGCGGCAATTCCAAAACCCGCCTGATTCTGGTGCTCAATGACAACGAGATGTCCATCGCCCAGAACGTGGGCGCTTTGAGCAAGCACCTTTCCAGCCTGCGCGCCAGCGTGGGGTGGAACAGCACCAAAAAGCGCGTCAAAAGCCGCTTGAACCGCATTCCGGTCCTGGGCCAACCGCTCTACCGCATCATCCATACCACCAAGCGCATGATCAAGAGCATCTTTGTGGATGAAGGGTTTTTCTCCGCACTGGGCTTCCGTTATCTCGGCCCCATCGACGGCAACAACCTGGCCGCGGTAGAAAGCATGCTCCGTCAGGCCAAGCAGCTCGATGAGCCCGTGGTGATTCACTGCGCCACCAAGAAGGGCTATGGCTACAACCGTGCCGAGCGCCAGCCGGAGGACTTTCACGGCACGCCGCCCTTTCTGGTGGAAACCGGGGAGTTCAGCGCCGGCAGCCGCCGGGCCAACGGCGAGGTGGCCATGCGCACGCTCGTCGATCTGGCGCGGAAGGATTCCCGCATCGTGGCGGTCACAGCCGCCATGCCGCTGGGCACCTGCACGCATCTGTTTGAGCAGGCGTTTCCCACCCGGCATTTCGATGTGGGAATTGCGGAGGAGCACGCCGTCACCATGTGCGCAGGCATGGCCTCCGGAGGGCTGAGGCCGTTTTTCTTCGTGTACTCCACGTTTTTGCAGCGCGGATACGATCAGGTGCTGCACGACGTGTGCATTCAGAACCTGCCCGTGGTGCTCATGCTGGACCGCGCCGGCATCTCCAATGAGGACGGCCAGTCCCATCAGGGGCTGTACGACTTTGCCTACCTGCGCCACATCCCGCACATGACGGTGCTGGCTCCCGCCGATGCGGACGAATTGGAGGCGATGATTCCGGCCGCGCTCCGCCTGGGCGCGCCCTGCGCCATCCGCTACCCCAAAAACGCCGAACGTCTGCCGGAGGGCTATGCCATAGAGGACTTTGCCATCGGCCGCTGGCAGACCCTGCGGCACGGCGAGGATGCGGCGCTGGTGGCTACGGGGACGATGACGGCTGCCGCGCTGCGCGTGGCGGACCGGCTGGAGGAAGAGGGCATCCGGCTGACCGTGGTCAACGCCTCCACCGTCAAGCCACTGGACGGCGCCTGTCTGGACGCGCTGTTTGCAAGGCGCATCCCCATCCTGACGATGGAGGAGCATGTGGCGATGGGCGGCTTTGGCAGCTCGGTGCTGGAGTACGCAGCCGCTGCCGGCGTCTCGGCGCAGATTCGCACGCTGGCGGTGGGGGATTTCTTCGTGCAGCACGGCGATCATGCCCATTTGCTCAAGGATGTGGGCCTGGACGATGAAAGCGTCGCACAGGCGGTTCGCAATACGGTCAGAGAGGCGGGCGTGTGCTGTGTCCGATAAGCTGCGGGTGGATCAGGCGCTGGTGCGCCAGGGGTTGGCGTCCAGCCGCGAAAAGGCCCAGGCCCTCATCATGGCCGGTCAGGTTTACCGCCGGGAGGTCAAGGTTCTCAAGCCTTCCGAAAAGGTGGAGGAAGGGGAGGAGCTGACCGTGCGCGGCCATGCGCATCCCTTTGTGGGCCGCGGCGCGCTGAAGCTGGACAAGGCGCTGCGCGTGTTCGGCGCGGATGTGCGGGACGCGGTCGCCATGGATATCGGCGCTGCCACCGGCGGATTTACGGATGTACTTTTGCAAAACGGCGCACGGCATGTGTATGCCATCGACGTGGGCTATGGCCAGCTGGATTGGAAAATCCGAAACGACGACCGGGTAACCGTCATGGAGCGCACCAACGCGCGCTACCTGACCCATGCCGAGGTTCCCTGCGTACCGGATGTCACCGTGATGGACGTGTCGTTCATCTCCGTGCGGCTCATTTTGCCGGTGGCGGCAGAGCTGATGGAGCACCGTGGACGGTTCTACATCCTCATCAAGCCGCAGTTTGAAGCAGGAAAGGAAAACGTGGGCAAAAAAGGCGTTGTGCGCGACCCGCGCGTCCACAGGCAGGTGGTGGAGGACGTCGCCGCCTTTGCGCCCACCTTTGGCTACCGCATGGCGCAGGTGGATTTTTCGCCCATCACCGGGCCGGAAGGCAATATTGAATACATTGCGGAGCTGCTTCCCGGCGCGTCCGGCGCGCCTGCCGTGACGGCGGAGCGCATCGCGCAGGTGGTGGAGCAGGCCCACGCGACGCTGAACTGAACAGATCGGCATCCTGCATAAACATGCAATGTTGCATATTTATGCAGGATGTGTTATACTATGCGCGAAAGGCGGGGAAGCCGCATATGAAATCAGTCTATATGCTTATGCACCAGCGTAAGCCGGACGCGAACTTGCTTGCAGAAAGGGTATTGCAGGCGCTGAAACGCGCGCAGATCGCGGCGGCGGCGGAGCCCTGGATTCGGGAGCGCCTGGACGGGGAAGCCGTCGCGTCGCTGTCGCCGCTGGCGCCGGAGGCGTGCGAGGCGGTCTTGTCCGTCGGCGGCGACGGAACGCTGCTGCGCGCCAACGCGCTGGCTGTCCGGTATAACCTGCCCCTGCTTGGGGTGAACGTCGGCCGGGTGGGCTTTTTGACCGAGGTGGAGCTGGATCATCTAGAAGAAGCCTGCGTCCGTCTGGCCAATGACGAATACACGCTGGAAACGCGCATGATGCTCAAGGCCACCATGGGGGACCGAACGGACTATGCCCTCAATGACGTGGTGCTTAGCCGCGGCGGCTATTCCCGCCTCATCGGCGTCAACGCCTGGGTGGACGGCGACCGGGTCGGCCCCTTTATCGCGGATGGGCTGATCGTGTCCACGCCCACAGGCTCGACGGGCTATTCCCTGTCCGCCGGCGGGCCGCTGGTCTGCCCGGAGGTGGAGTGCATGGTGCTCACGCCCATCTGCGCGCATTCGCTCCAACACCGGCCGGTGGTCACCTCCCCCGCCCAGACCATCACGGTGCGGCTGGATGGGGGATACAGCGCCATGGTATCCGTGGACGGGCGAAAGCCCTGGAGCTTTTCCAGCGGCCAGACGCTTACCATCACGAAGGCGAAGCGCGCGGCTCGCTTCATCCGCCTGGGACCCAAGAGCTTTTTCAGCACGATTCGAATCAAGCTGTCCGAATGGACCCGCTAATAAGGAGCGTTGAGGCACATGAAATCTGCGCGGCAAATTGCCATACTGGAGATCATCGCGGAAAAGAGCATCGAGACGCAGGAGGATTTGGCCGACGCGCTGCGCACGCGCGGATTTCAGGTCACACAGGCCACCGTTTCGCGCGACATCAAGGAGCTGCGGCTCGTCAAGGCGCTCGCGCCCGACGGCAGCTACCGTTACGCCACCGCCGAAAAAGGCGAGAACGGGCTGAACGAACGGCTCATTCGCATGTTCAGCGAAACGGTTGTCAGCATGGTCAGCGCCTATAATCAGATCATCATCCGCACGCTGCCGGCCAGCGCCAACATCGCTGCGGAAACCATCGACAGCCTGCAATGGCCCGAGGTGCTGGGAACCATCGCCGGCGACAACACGATTCTGATGATCGTGCATTCCGTCGAGGAGGTCCGACCGGTCTTGGAGCGGCTGAACGCCATGATTCGCCGCTAAGCGGCAAAACGGTGGAAAGGAGATACGGCCTGTGCTTGTGTCCATGACGGTGCGCAACATCGCGCTGATCGAGCAGCTTCAATTGGAATTTCAAAAAGGCATGCAGGTGCTCAGCGGCGAAACCGGCGCAGGCAAGTCCATCATCGTCGACAGCATCAACCTGGTGCTTGGCGAGCGCGCCGACCGCGGCTTGATTCGCTCCGGATGCGACCGCGCCTCCGTGGAAGCGCTGGTGGACATTTCCGACTGCCCGCAGGCGGCGGCCGTGCTGGCCGAGCAGCAGCTGGAGGCCGAGGGCGGGCTGATCAGCATCCAGCGGGAAATCTCCACGGGGGAACGCAACCTGTGCCGCGTGTGCGGGGTGATCGTACCGCTGGCCTTTCTGCGGCGGCTGACGGCGCTGCTGGTGGATGTGCACGGACAGCACGCGCACCAGAGCCTGCTGGATGCGAAAAACCATATGGCGTTCCTCGACTCCTTCGGAGACGCGGCTTTTGAGGCGCAGAAACGCAGGGTGGAGGAGCGCTACCATCTGTGGCGCGAAAGCAGCGGCCGTTTCTCAATGCTGCGCAAGGAAAACGAGCAGCGCGCCCAGCAGCAGGAGTATCTGGAAACCCGCGTGCGGGAACTGGATGCGGTGCAGCTTGCGCCGGGGGAGACGGAGCGCCTGACGGCCGAACGCGCGCGCTTTGCCAGCGCCGAGCGCATTGACGGCGCGGTGCGGGCCGCCTACGGCGCGGTGATGGGAGGCGGCAGAGGCGCCAGCGCCATGGACCAGCTGCGCGACGCCATGGAGGCACTGCGCAGGATTGAGGAGCTGGACCCGCGCTACAAGGCGCTGGCAGACCGTCTTGCCTCAACGTTCTATGAAGCGGAGGAGCTGGGGATCGAGCTTCGGGATGTGCTGGAAAGCGAGAATTTTGACCCGGAGCGCAACGAGGCCGTGCAGGAGCGTCTAGACCTGATTCGCCGCCTGGAGCGCCGGTACGGCATGCCGGCCGAGGAGCTGGCCGCGCATCACGAGGAGATGAAGGATGAGCTGGCGCGTCTGGAGAACATGGACGAGCGCCTGCGGCGGGCCGAGGCGGATTATAAGGAAAAGCTCAAGGCCTACCGCACCGAGGCGGCGCTTTTGACCCAGGCGCGCCAGGCTCTGGCCGCACGGTTCGAAAGCCTGATGGAGGCGCAGCTGCGCGATCTGGGCATGCAAAACACGCGCTTTTCCTGCGTCTTTGAGCCGCCGGAGCCCGGCCGCAAGCGGGTGCCCACCGCCAGGGGCGACGACCATGTGTGCTTCTATATCGCGCCAAACCCCGGTGAACCCCTCAGCCCGCTGGACAAGACCGCCTCCGGCGGCGAGCTTTCGCGCCTGATGCTGGCGATGAAAGCGGCAGGCGCGGAGCACGACGGCATCCCCTGCATGATCTTTGACGAGATCGACACCGGCATCAGCGGGCACGTGGCTGAAGCCGTGGCGGAGAAGATGGCTTCCATCGGGCGCTATCATCAGGTGCTTTGCGTCACGCACCTTGCGCAGATCGCTGCCATGGCGGATGCGCAGTACCTGGTGCAAAAGCAGGTTTCACAGGGGCGCACGCACACCACGGTGCGCCGGCTGGACGAGGAAGGGCGCGTGGAGGAGGTGGCCCGGCTGATCGGCGTGACCGAAAGCCAGCAGGAAAGCGGAATGGCGCACGCGCGCGCACTGCTCCTGGCGGCCCAAAAATGGAAAAATGGCGGATAAAGCGCTTGGGAAATTCAAAAAAACCTTTTCCCATCAAGCAGAATGTGCTATACTAATGTATGGCGTAATCGCACAGGTAAAACAGTTCAGGAAGGACGAGAGAGCATGAGCACCGTACACAGTTTTCCCGGCGGAATCCATCCGCATGAGGGAAGAGGCGGCAAGGCGGCTACCGCCGGGCTGTCCATCGTGGAAGCGCCGCAGCCGTCGCGCGTGGCCATCCCCTTGCAGCAGCATATCGGAGCGCCCTGCAAGCCGTTGGTAACCAAGGGGGATACCGTCAAAACGGGCCAGATGATCGGTGAGCCGGTAGGCGTGATGAGCGCCGCAGTGCATGCCTCCATCTCTGGTCAGGTCGTTGATTGCCAGCCCTGCATTCTGGCAAACGGCACCCAGCAGATGTGCGTCATCATCGATAGCGATTTCAAGGATGAATGGGTGCCGCTGACCCCTGTGGCCAATCCCGAATCCATGACCGTGCAGGAGCTTTCCGACCTGGCGCGCCGCATGGGTATCGTGGGCCTGGGCGGCGCCACGTTCCCCACGGCCGTGAAGCTCAACGTGCCCGCCGGCAAAAAGGTGGATACGCTGGTGCTCAACGGCGCGGAGTGTGAGCCGTACCTGTCGGCCGACCACCGGCTGATGCTGGAGCACGCGGAGCAGATCGTCTCCGGCGCGCGCATCATCCAGAAGGTGCTGGGCATCGAGCGGGTGATGATCGGCATCGAGGACAACAAGCCCGACGCCGTGGAATCCATGCGCAAGGCCTGTGAAAAGTACGGCGAGTTCAGCGTCACGGCGCTGAAAACCAAATACCCGCAGGGCGGTGAAAAACAGCTCGTTTACGCGCTGACAGGCCGCACGGTCAAGATGGGCGGCCTGCCGCTGGATATCGGCGTTGTGGTGTGCAACGTGGGCACCTGCCACGCGCTGTGCCGGGCTGCCTATGAGGGCCGGCCCATCGTGGACCGCGTGGTTACGGTTGGCGGCTGCGTGGAAAAGCCCGCCAACTACCTCGTGCGCATCGGCACGCCGGTGGAATGGCTGCTGGATACCTCCAAGGGCCTGTTGCCTGAAACCAAGATGCTCATCTACGGCGGTCCCATGATGGGCATGGCCATCAGCCGCGAGGATATCCCCGTCACGAAGGGATGCAGCGGCATTCTGGCGCTGGACAAGCTGGGCGCGCTGGCCGACGAAAGCCCGTGCATCCGCTGCGCGCGCTGCATGAACGCCTGCCCGATGCATCTGGCTCCCGCGGCCATCGACCGCGCGGTGCGAAAGGATCTATTTGAGGCCGCCGAAAAGCTCAATGCACTCAACTGCATCGAGTGCGGCGCCTGCACCTTCTCTTGCCCCGCCAAGCGCAATCTGACCCAGAGCTGCCGCGTGGCCAAGCGCATCATCACACAGCGGCGCAAGGAAGCCGCCGCGAAGAAAGGAGCCCATTGATATGCAAACGAAGCTGGTCGTATCTTCGTCTCCTTTCCTGCGCGACGGCGTATCCACGCGCAGGCTGATGGGAGATGTCGTGATCGCCCTGATTCCCACCGCGCTGGCGGCCGTCTGGTTCTTCGGTGCGCCTGCGCTGGCCCTGATGATCGTGGCCGTCGCCTTTGCGGTGCTTTCCGAGCTGGTGTATGAAAGGATTGCGCACCAGAAGAGCACCATCAGCGATCTGAGCGCCGTGGTCACGGGCCTGCTGCTGGCTTTCAACCTTCCCGCCAACGCCCCCTGGTGGATGGCGGCCATCGGTTCCGTCATCGCAATCGTGCTTGTCAAGCAGATGTTCGGCGGCATCGGGCAGAACTTCATCAACCCGGCTCTGGCCGCCCGCACCATTTTGATGCTGTCCTGGGCCGGCCTCATCGCCGCCACCGCTCTGCCGGCGGGCGGCCAGCTCTTCGGGCTGACCACCGTTCCCGTGGACGCGGTGGCCTCGGCCACGCCGCTGGTCTCCAGCAGCTATTCGCTGTGGCAGCTCTTCATCGGCGACGTGCCCGGCATGCTGGGTGAGACCTGCAAGCTGACCCTGATTTTGGGCGGCGTGTACCTGGTCGTGCGCAAGGTGATCGACTGGCGCATCCCCGTGTTCTTCATCGGAACCTCTTTCATCCTGTTCTGGATTCAGACCGGCGTGATCTATTCCGTGGAAAGCGGTACGGACAACGCCCTGTATCAGATTCTCAGCGGCGGCCTGCTGCTGGGCGCCTTCTTCATGGCGACGGACTACGTTACCAGCCCGGTGAGCAAGTGGGGCAAGGTTATCATGGGCATCGGCTGCGCGGTGATGCTGTTCGTCATCCGCACCTACAACAACAGCTATCCCGAAGGCTGCTCCTTTGCCATCCTGTTCATGAACGTGCTCACCCCGCTCATCGACAAGTGGACCATGCCCCGCACCTTTGGCGCGGTGAAGCCCGTGAAGGCGAAGAAGAACGAGGCCAAGCAGGGAGGTGCGAAGGCATGAAGAACAAATCCCTCTTTCATGTATTTACCAACGGCCTTTTGAACGAAAACCCCACGTTCCGCCTGCTCTTGGGCATGTGCCCGACGCTGGCCATCTCCACGGCTGCGTCCTCCGGCGTGGGCATGGGCCTTGCGACCACGTTCGTACTGGTGTTTTCCAACATGGTGATTTCCATGCTGCGCCACATCATCCCCGAGCGCGTGCGTATTCCGGGATTCATCGTCGTTATCGCCACCTTCGTGACGATCATCGACCTGGTCATCAAGGCGTTCTTGCCCTCCATGTCGGACACGCTGGGCATCTACATCCCGTTGATCGTGGTCAACTGCATCATCTTTGCCCGCGCGGAATCCTATGCTTTCAAAAATCCGGTGATTCCCTCGGCGGTGGACGGCCTGGGCATGGGCCTTGGCTTCACCTGCTCGCTGACGCTGCTTTCCTCCGTGCGTGAGATTATCGGCAGCGGCAAGTGGTTCGGCATGCAGATCATGCCCGATGCCTACAAGCCCATGTCGGTCATCATCACCCCGTCGGGCGGCTTCCTGACGCTGGGCATCCTGCTGCTGATCGTCAACGGCATCGTCAAGTATATCGGCAAGCGCAAGCAAATGAAGGCAAGGGGTGAGATCGCATGAATGAGCTGCTTTTGATCGTGATCGGCAGCGTGCTGGTCAACAACTTTGTCATGTCGCAGTTTTTGGGCATCTGTCCGTTCCTGGGCGTGTCCAAAAAAACGGAAACCGCCCTTGGCATGGGCATGGCCGTCACCTTCGTCATGGCGCTGGCCTCTCTGATTACCTACTTCATCCAGGCTTATCTGCTGGTTCCGCTCGATCTGGAATATATGCAGACCATCGCGTTCATTCTGGTTATCGCGGTGCTGGTGCAGATCGTGGAAATCGCGCTCAAAAAAATCAGCCTGTCGCTGTATCAGGCGCTGGGCGTGTACCTGCCGCTGATTACCACCAACTGCGCCGTGTTGGGCGTGGCGCTGCTCAACACCCGCGAGGGCTACAACCTGATCGAGTCCGTTGTCAACGGTACCAGCGCCGCCATCGGCTTCACCATTGCCATCGTGATGTTTGCCAGCATCCGTGAGCGCCTGGCGACCGGCAACATGCCCAAGTGGATGGACGGTTTCCCCGGCGCGCTGATTACGGCCGGCCTGATGTCCCTTGCGTTCCAGGGCTTCTCGGGCCTGATTCAGTAAGAAAGAGAGGGGCTCACGAATGACTGCTGTTTTGATCGGCGTAGGGGTATTGGGCGGTCTGGGACTGGTTCTGGGCCTTCTGCTGACCGTAGCCAACAAGGTGTTTGAAATTCCTTCCGATCCCAAGCGCGACGCGGTGCGCAACGCGTTGCCCGGCGCCAACTGCGGCGGCTGCGGCTATGCGGGCTGCGATGCGCTGGCGGATGCGATCGCCGCGGGCAAGGCGCCTGTCAACGCCTGCCCGGTGGGCGGCGCTGCTGCTGCTGCGGAGATCGCCAAAATCATGGGCGTGGAGGAAGCGCCGCAACAGGTGCGCAACGTGGCGACCGTGGTGTGCCAGGGAACGTTGGACCGTTGCAAAACCAAATTCCAGTATCACGGCATCAAGGACTGCGTGGCGGCTACTTTGGTCAACGACGGCAACCGTGCCTGTCAGTACGCCTGCCTGGGCCTGGGCACCTGTGTGCGGGCCTGCAAGTTCGACGCCATCCATATCGACGAGCATTCCGGAATCGCCAAGGTCGATCCCGAAAAGTGCCAGAGCTGTGGCGCGTGCGTCAAGGCGTGCCCCAAGCACGTACTGAGCCTCCAGCCCGAGACCGTGCCCGTGCGGCTTCTGTGCCGTGCGGCCGAAGAGGGGAGTCTGGTCAGCGACAACTGCAAGATCGGTTGCGTGGGTTGCGAGCTGTGCAAAAACGCCTGCAAGTTTGACGCGATCACCATGGTCAACCACCTGCCCGTGATTGACCGCGAGAAGTGCACTGGCTGCATGATGTGCGCGGAAACCTGCCCCAACGGCGCGCTGTGGGGAGATTTCGACAACCGCAAGATCGCTGAAATCGACCGTGATCTGTGCATCGGATGCACCATCTGCAAGCGTACCTGCCAGTTTGAGGCCATTTCCGGCGCGCTCAAGCAGGTGCATGAGGTCAACGAAGCCTGCACCGGCTGCGGCGAGTGCGTCAAGAAGTGCCCCAAGAAGGCCATCACCCTGAAGGTGCGCAAGCATCCCCGCGATGCAAACGCAAAGGTTGGAACGACGCCCGTAGAGGCAGCCGTTCCGAAGGCGTAAGTGCGATACGCGGCGGACAAAACGTCCGCCGCTTTTTCGAATGAAGGGAGCGACGGTGTGCGATGAAGGTTGGGTTTATCGGCGCGGGAAACATGGGATGCGCCATCATGCGCGGCGCGTTTCAGGGCGGCTTTCTTAAGCCGTATGAAACCATGGTATACGATGTCAGCGAGCAGCAGCTTGCAGCGCTGACCGCCTCGTATCCGGTCAACGTGGCTGAAAGCAATGTCCAGGTTGCCAGGGAATGCGAGTTTATTATCCTGGCAATCAAGCCCGTGTACATGCGCGGCGTGCTGGAGGAAATCCAGAAATACTCCTACAACAAGAAGATTATCTCCATTGCAGCCGGGTGGTCCACGGCCATGCTCACCGAGATCCTCGGACGTGAAAACGGCATCCAGGTACTGCGCGTCATGCCCAATACGCCTGCGCTGGTCGGCGCAGGGTTCACCGCCCTCTGCGAGGAAAACAGCTTCAGCAAGGCGTCGCTGGGATGGGCCAAGGAGCTTTTCGCCACGCTGGGCGTGGTGCAGGTGCTGCCCGAACGCCTCTTTGACGCCGTGGTGGCGGTGAGTGGCAGCAGTCCCGCCTACGTATACATGTTCATCGAGGCGATGGCGGACGGGGCTGTGCGCCTGGGTATGCCCAGAAAGATGGCCATTCAGGCAGCCGCGCAGGCGGTGCTGGGCTCGGCCAAGATGGTCCTGAGCACAGGCGAGCATCCGGCGGCTTTGAAGGATAACGTCTGCTCGCCCGGCGGCACAACCATTGAGGCCGTTCAGGCCTTGGAAAAGAACGGTTTTCGCGCTGCGGTCCTGGAAGCGATGGAAGCCTGTGCGCGTAAAAACCGCAAGATGACAACTCCGTCAGAACGGAGAGGAAAGCTATGACCCAGGAAAGGCCCAAGCGAACGGTACAGCTTTATACGGACGGCGCCTGCTCCGGAAATCCGGGCCCTGGGGGGTGGGGCTGCGTGCTTTGCTACAAGGGCAAGGTCAAGGAAATGTCCGGCCATATGTCCAACACCACCAACAACCGCATGGAAATCTTTGCGGTGATCGCCGGTCTCGGCGCCTTGAAGGAGCCGTGCGTGGTCGAGGTCTATTCGGATTCCGCCTATACGGTGAATGCCTTCAACGACCACTGGATCGACCGTTGGCAGAAGAACGGCTGGATCAACAGCAAGAAGCAGCCGGTGGAGAACAGCGATCTGTGGAAGCTGCTGCTTCAGGTGATTCGTACCAAAAAGCATGAGATCACGTTCCATAAGGTAAAGGGCCATGCGGACAATCCGTGGAACAACCGCTGCGATGAGCTGGCAACTTCGGCCATCCGGGAATACCGCAGGCTGAACGGTGAAAAGCCGGAGGACGAAACGCCCGCCAAAGTGGGGGAGGAGCAAAAGCCCTGACTTACTGATAAGGAAAGGCTGCTTGGAGCGGCTTTTCCTTTTTTGTTTTCTGCTTTTGAACAGGTTGTATACGCCTTGCGTCTGCGGTTGGCTCCGGAAACTGTTCGGGACTTGGGATGGCGTGGGATTCAGAGGGGACTTGACAGGATGGGCGGAAGGGTGTATGCTGTCGCTGAACATTTCGCTAAAGAACACTTTTACGAATAGTTGCACATACATTTACGAGGTTTGGACCAGGAGGTTTGCGGCATGCCGGAAATTACTTATCAGGAACGCATCAACACAGAACGCACCGAAAAGGTGCGCCGCATGCTGCGGGATTTGCCGCCCTCCTGCGCGGATTTCATCAACAGCATCACCATGACCACCAGCCCGCTGACCCGCATGGCCTACACGATCGATTTACAGACGTTTTGTGACTATGCAGCCAAGGAATTGCCCTATTTTTCGACAAAAGCACCCGCTGCGTGGACTGACGACGATCTGGCCCGTTTCACCGCCCGCGACCTGAACGGCTATGCGGATTATCTAACCCTGTATTACAAGGACGCGAGCATCGGCGAAACCGTTGAGCAGCAAAAGGTGCTCCGAAACCACGAATGCGGCGTCATGCGCAAGCTCTCCTCGCTTCGCTCCTATTTCGACTATTTGTTTAAAATGGAGCGTGTTCCCGGAAATGTCGCGGCGCTGGTGTCCCTGCCAAAGCTGCATGAAAAACCGATTTTGCATTTGATTGGCCCTGAAATCGAGCGTCTCCTGGCCGTCGCGGATGACGGCGCGGAACTGACCCCTGCCCAGCAGCGCTTTCATGCGCATACGCGCAAGCGGGATTATGCCATTCTGATGCTTTTTTTGGGCACCGGCGTGCGCGTCAGCGAATGCGTGGGCATCGATATCGGCGACCTGGACCTGGCTGCAAATGCCGTGCTGGTTACGCGCAAGGGCGGAAATCAGGTGATCCTGTATTATCCAAAGGAGGTGGCCGACGCGCTCAAAACCTATTTGGAGGAGCGAAAGCACATTCAGCCCGCAACCAAAGCGGACGAAAACGCGCTGTTTTTATCCTTGCAGCGCAGGCGCATCTCCCAACGCGCGGTCCAAATCATGGTGAAAAAGTATTGCTCCGTAGCGGTTCCGCTGAAAAAGCGCATGAGTCCCCATAAGCTGCGCAGCACCTATGCCACGCGCCTCTATCATGAAACCGAGGACATCTACCTGGTGGCGGACGCGCTGGGGCATTCCGACGTGAACACCACACGAAGACATTACGCCGCCATGAGCGATCAACGCCGCCGGGATGCTGCCCGCAACGTGCATCTCCCCTCCCTCCCGGAAACGCCGGAGAAATAGAAACATTCGTTCGCAAAACACTTGCCAATCTGCTTCGTTTTATGGTATGCTATAGCTGATTGAAGCGTAAGGAAGTGAAGCCATGAGCAATCCGCGGGGCGATACCCAGGCCAGAATCCTTGCGTATATTGAAAAGGCGACGCTGCAAAAGGGCTATCCTCCCTCGGTGCGTGAAATTTGCGACGCCACCGGCCTCAAAAGCACGTCTACCGTTCATGGCCATTTGATTCGACTGGAAAAAAAGGGACTGCTGTACCGTGATTCCATGAAGCCGCGGGCTATTTCTGTACCCGCGGACCATCAGATGTACCGTACGGAGATGGTCAACGTACCCATTGTGGGCCGCGTGACGGCGGGCATGCCCATTTTGGCGACCGAAAATATTGAGGATTATGTTTCTCTGCCCCAGATGATGCTGGGACAGGGCGAACATTACATTCTTTCCGTCCGTGGTGAAAGCATGATTGGCGCCGGTATTATGGACGGGGATTATGTGGTCGTTCGCAGGCAGAACACTGCATATAATGGGGACGTCGTAATCGCCATGATTGAGGACGAGGCGACGGTCAAACGCTTTTACAAGGAAAATGGCGTTTTCAGGCTTCAGCCTGAAAATCCCACCATGGAGCCCATTATCGTGCCCGAGGTGACCATCCTGGGCAAAGTGGTTTCTCTCTATCGTATCTTTTAGGTTTTTTCTATAACATAAAATCATTGGGGGGTGCTCGGCGTGTCCTGGTGGGAGCAGGGATTACGTTTGCTGCTGGCCGTTATCATCGGCTGTGTGATTGGTATTGAACGCGAGCGCAAAAACCGGCCTGCCGGTATGCGCACGCATGTGCTGGTATGCGTGGGCGCTTCCATCATCGCCATCATGGAAAGCCTCATGATCGCGGATACCATTACGCTCAATATGAACAATGAAAGCACCGGCATCGCCATCAGCTATGGACGCATCAGCGCCCAGGTCATCAGCGGCATCGGCTTTTTGGGTGCGGGTACGATTTTCATCAGCCAGAAGAAAATTGCCGGTCTGACCACCGCAGCGTCCCTGTGGAACGTAGCGTGCCTCGGCTTGGCCGTCGGAATGGGATATTACACCATCTCCATCGCCGGATGCGCGATCGTGATTATCACGCTTGCCCTGCTGCAGCGGCTTGTGCGCGTCAACTCCGTCAAGCATGTGGAAATCAAATTCATCCATCGCGTGGAAACCATCGCCTTTATCAACGACTATTTCCAGACCATCGGCGTGCGCGTGCTGGATATCGACTTTCATGTGGAAAACAAAGGCAAGTACAATCTGTACACCAATATTTACACCCTGGACATGCAGGGAAAAACCACCTACAAGGACATCGTGAACAAGCTGTCCGAATATGCCAACATTCAGGGAATCCGCACGCGGAACACCTGACGGCCTCGCAATGGAAAGCAGCCGCGGAAGCATTTGCCGCGGCTGCTTTTTGATCTTTTTCGGGGTTGTCGCTTTCCCCCATTTTCAAGGCATCATTTCTCCCCGGCATCCCCAATAGAAAAGCCGCAAGGGGTGTTGGCCTTCTCGTTGAAGGCGTTCTCCAAGATCGCCCGGTACAGGCGGTAGCCGCCGGAGAAGTTATAGCATTCATATCCATGCTGGCAAAGGATGCGGCAAGCCAGGTAGCTGCGCAGACCGCTCTGGCACATGACATAGACGGGCTTATGCGCGTCCAGCTCGTTCAGATGGTCTCTAAGACCATCCAGCGGGATATTGATAAAGCCCTCGGCGTGGCCTGCGGTATACTCCCCCGCCGTTCTTGTGTCCAGCAGAACGATGTCCGAACGTTCGCGCAGGTCAGACAAATCCTCGTAATGGAACTGCTTTACCTTCCCCGTCTCAATATTTTCGGCGATAAAGCCAGCCGTGTTCACCGGGTCCTTTGCAGAGGAATAAGGCGGCGCGTAGGCGAGATCCAGCTCCGCCAGATCAGGCGCTTTCATCCCTGCCTGCATGGCGGTTGCAATGACGTCGATGCGCTTATCCACCCCGTCAAAGCCCACGATCTGCGCACCCAGTATGCGCAGCGTTTCCTTTTCGTAGAGCAGTTTGATGGTCATCGCGCGCCCGCCCGGATAATAGGACGCATGATTTGCAGGGGACAGGATGATCTTTTCGTAGGAAAGGCCTGCCTCCTTTGCCGTATGCTCATTGATACCGGTTGCAGCGGCCGTCATGTCAAACACTTTGATGACGGACGAGGCATAGGCTCCGCGATACGCGCTGTTCAGCCCGCAGAGATGGTCGGCGGCAATACGCCCCTGTTTGTTGGCCGGTCCGGCCAGTGATACCAACCCAAGCGAACCGGTCACGGCGTTTTTCACCTGTACGGCATCGCCCACGGCATAGATATCAGGGTCTGAGGTGCGCATGTGCTCGTCCACGGCGATGGCTCCGCGAGCCCCCAGCTCCAGGCCGGCTTCGCGTGCCAGCCCGGAATCCGGCGACACGCCGATGGCCAAAATGGCCATTTCCGAGCAAAGCGGCTCTCCCCCATCCACGTGCGTCAAAATGCAGCCTTCGCGTTCCTCAAAGCCGCTTACGGCCGTTTTCAGCATCAGATGAACGCCCTTGGCGCGGAAGCGCGCGTGGACAAAGGAAGCCATATCCTTATCAAGCGGCGTGAGCAGCTGGTCCAGCAGCTGCACGATCGTCACCTCAACGCCCATTTCACAAAGGTTTTCCGCCAGCTCAAGGCCGATGAAGCCACCGCCCGCCAGCACGGCGCGGCGCGGCTTTTCCTTTTCCACAAAGTCACGGATTTGCAGCGTATCCTCTACCGTGCGCAGCGTGAACAGGCGCTTGGCGTCCAAGCCGGGCATGGGCGGCCGGATGGGACGCGCTCCCGGAGAGAGCACCAGCTTGTCGTATGCCTCCTCAAATTCCGCCCCGGTTTCCAGATTCCGAACCGTCACAGCCTTGCGATCCCGATGAATCGCAGTGACCTCATGATGAACGCGCACATCAATGCCGAAGCGATGATTGAAGCTCTCCGGCGTTTGCAATGTAAGCAGGCTTCGATCCTCAATCACGCCGCCGATATAATACGGCAATCCGCAATTGGCATAGGATACGTATCCGGACCGCTCAAACACAATGATCTGGGCTGCTTCATCCAGCCTCCGGATGCGCGCCGCAGCGCTTGCACCGCCGGCGACGCCGCCCACGATGACCACTTTCATCTTCTTATCCCTCCACTGATGTTTCTCTCTGTTAGGGGCGTGCTTTTATATTCCAGCATGGCAAGCTCGTTTCCTGCCTGAAAGGACGCTTTCGTGGCCATTTCCATGACTCTTTTGAAAACAATCATTTTTGCTGGCTGAACAGATAAAAATTGATTAAGGGTATTGATTTTTTATATTCGCTTTGGTATAATACCATACGTTGGCTGAACGGAGTGAGTCCGGTCAACGCAATATGGGGCTATAGCACAGTTGGTAGCGCGCTACATTCGCATTGTAGAGGCCAGGGGTTCGAATCCCCTTAGCTCCACCACAATTTGTCTGAAAACCACGGTTTTCAGACTTTTTATTGTCTATTTTTTATATAAATCGTCTGAAAAAGCAAAAAACAGGGGCCTTTCAACCCCTGTTTTTCCGGTTTCTTTCGTTAAAGTGCGCGACAAGAGCGCCTGCGCCCAGCAGATTAATGGCGCGGCGTAGATTATAGGCGAGGAAGCTGAGGGCAATTTCGGCGCTCAGCATTTTCTTTTCTCCCGGCGCAGGGAATTGATCCCCTTTTCCAGCAGCTATACAAAAGGGCTAGAGCCAAGGTTTTTCAACCTTTTTGTTTTTCCAGCGCACCGCCGACAATGCATGCGAGGATAAAAAAAGCTGCTATGTGCTATCCTTTATCCGCAGCTGAAAAAGCAGTCAACGAGGTCCGCTCCACTAACTGCGCATCCAAGGTAAGGCACGGGGACGGATGCTTACCATCCATTACATCAAGCAGCGTGCGCACGGTCAGCTCGCACTGCTGTTGCATTCGGTTGTCCACAGAGGCCAGCTCCGGCGTAGCGCAACGACTGAGAATCGTATTGTTAAAGCCAATCATCGGTATAGGCGGCAATCCGGCAGACTGTAGCGCCTTTGCCGCCCCGATAGCCAGCGAATCGTCGGCCGAAAGCACAGCATTGAATGATACTTGGTCCAGCAGCTGCCGCACTGTTTCCACCGTTTGCCCGAAGGAAGAGCCGCCCTGGTTGTGAATCTGGATTTCCATAGGTTCTGACCGGGCATACAGCGCCATACCTTCCCGGTATCCGTTCAGTTTCATGTGGCCGCTATAAGTTTCCGAATCATACAAGTATAGTACGCGATCATGTCCCATCTCCGTCAGGCGGCGCACCATCTTGCAAGCGGCTCTTTTTTCGTCGCACAGGGTACAGAACAGGTTATCGCCTTCAATGCGCCCGTTAAGCAGAAACACTGGTATATGCCGGGCTGCATAGCGAAAGTCCTCCTGTTCCTGCTCCGTGCAGCTACAGCCGATCACCACGGCTGCATCTACCTGCCGGTTGATGAGCGATACAAAATAAGCCCGCTTGGATTCATCGTTGCTGGCGGCGTCAATCAACAGAATTTCAAATCCGTTGGCGCGTAGCAGGCGGCTCAGCTCCGCCACAGGATAGGCATGGTTTCCGTCCGATATCACCGGGCAGATGATACCGATGGTGTGACTGTGCTTGGTGTTGAGGCTATGAGCAAGCGCGTTGGGTATGTATCCCTCTCGAATGATCACTTCCTCCACCCGCTTGCGAACCGCCTCACTGACGGGTCCGGAGCGGTTCAGCACGCGCGATACCGTGGCGGTTGATACGCCAGCCATGCACGCCACATCATAAATGTTCATGTTTGCTCCTCCTTCCGCTTTCCAGAAGTGTAAGCGATTTCACCGCTTTTTGTCAAGCGTCGAGATGCATAGTGGACGATTTTGAGGTTCAAAGAGGCTAAAATTGCACTCTTTCCCTTTCTGCATTAAACAAATTGACAGTTTTCCCGCTGGCATGACATAATAAACACGAAAAGGCTGAAACCGGTTACACAGTGCCGGCATCGTTCAAAATCGATTAACAGGGAGGATCAGCAAAATGGAAAAATTCTACATTGCCCGTAATGAGGATGTCAAAAAGGAATTTGACGCCAATGGTTTCTCCTGTACCGAACTGCTGCCCGGTACATACGAGGGAGGAATTCGCAACTACAAGTGCTTCCTTAAGCCTGGGTGTGAGGTCTCCCCCACGCTGTACGCCGACAAGACCGTTCTGTTTTTCTTTGGTCAGGGGGTCGGTTACATCCGCGACGCAGAAGCAGCCTACAACATCACCGAGCTTAGCTTCTATGCCCCCAAGTTTGACCAGTGCCCCTATACCATTCATGCGGTGGATGAAATGGAATTTGTGATGAGCATTGTTGACCTGAACGAATGGGATCGCAAAATCATCGCTGAAAACCACATCTACCTGCCCTTCTTCCGTAAGCACAGCGACTGCACCCGCTATGTTCAGGACTGCAAAGGCCCCAACACGGAGGCGCGCAACGTGCTGGGGTGTAAGCAGCTGGGCCGCATCATGGTGGGCACCACCCGTGCCGTGGGCGAGGGCACCACGGAAGAGGGCCATCCCGCAGTGCACCAGTGGAATTATTGTGTAGGCGCTTCGGACTTCCATATTTCCGTGGATCATTGCGAGCCCCTGCCCCATAAGGCAGGCGAGTGGAGCTTTATCCCCGCGGGTCCTGATCATGACCTGGTAGCTGACCCCGGCAAGGAGGTATTTTACGTCTGGTACGAGCATTTTGCTCGTGAAAAGGATTTTGACGTCAAGGTGCTTCCCGGACAGAAGCTGCCTGAATAACAGCGGCTCGAAAAACAGGAGGAATCGAAACATGAATTTCTATGTGGCCCGTAACGAGGATATCAGGGTGGAATACAATGCCGATGGCTTTGCGCGCACAGAGCTGTTGCCCGGCACCTATGACGGCGGTGTGCGCAACTACAAGTGCTTTCTGAAGGCCGGCTGTCAGGTTGAACCGGAATGCTATGCCGATAAGCTGGTGCTGCTGTTTTTCGGCAAGGGCGAAGGCTATGTGGCGGATGCTTCGGCGGCCCATGCCATCAGGGAGCTTAGCTTCTATGCCCCCCACTTCGACAAAGCCCCCTATCGGGTGCAGGCCTTTACGGATATGGAATTTGTAATGGCCGTGATCGACATGTCAGAAGGGGATTGGGAAGACTATGCCGCCTCCCATGCTCGCCTCCCCTTCTTCGTCAGCTTGAGCCAGTGTGTAAAATACGATCAGGACTGCAAGGGTCCCAACACCACATCCTGGCACGTGCTCAACGCCAAACAGCTTGGTCACGTGATGGTAGGCGTGGTGCGCGCCGTGGGCGAAGGCACCGTAGAAAAGGGTCATCCTGCCGTGCATCAGTGGAATTATTGCATCGGAGATGCTGACTTTGACATGACCGTGGACGGACAGACGGTCAGCCACAAAGGCGGCGAGTGGAGCTTCATCCCCGCGGGGCTGGACCACAGCCTGGTGGCAAAGCCCGGCAAGGAAGTTTTCTACGTGTGGTTTGAGAAGTTCACCCGCGACGACCGCGATTTCGTGCTCAAGCCCATGCCCCGCAAGTCCCTCCCTGCCCCCGCTCCTGCCAAGTTCTACGTGGCGCATGACGCGGACATGAAAAAGGAGTTTAACGAAAACGGCTTCGCCATGTGCGAGCTGTTGCCCGGCACCTATGCCGGCGGCGTGCGCAACTACAAATGCTGGCTCAAGGCGGGCTGCTGCGTATCGCCGGAGATGCGCGCAGACGACACCGTGCTATTGATGTTTGGCAAGGGACGCGGCTATGTATCTTCCGCAAAGCATCTGTTCAACGTGGTTGAACCGGCTTTCTACGCACCGGACTTCGACCGCGAACCCTATACCGTGCACGCGCTGGAGGATATGGAATTCATCTATAGCGTGGTGGAGCGCAACGAATACGACAAAGCCCTTTATGACGCCTGTCATGTTCGTCTGCCCTTCTTCCGGCTCTACAGTGAGGGCAGCGTATACGACCAGGATTGCAAAGGTCCCAATACCACCTCTTGGTCTATTTTGGGCGCAAAGCAACTTGGGCGCATCATGATAGGCGTGGTACGCGCCGTGGGCGAAGGCACCGTAGAAGCCGGGCATCCCAAGGTGGAGCAATGGAACTATTGCCTTGGCGACGCCGACTTCACCCTGAAGGTGGATGATCAGCCCGCGGTACCCCACAAGGGCGGCGACTGGAGCTATGTCCCTGCCGGTTGGGACCATTCGTTGGTTGCGGAGCCTGGCAAGGAAGTGTTCTACGTATGGTACGAGCATTACACGCGTGAAAAGGACTTCTGTGTGGCACTGGCGGCTGGCGACGACGCTTCCGTCTACGACTGAACTTTGTCCTAACGGACGGGGGTCCAGGGCGGCGAAAACCGCCCGGGCCCCCGTCCGTTTTAGAGCAGGCAAAGGAGGAGATGCAAAGATGCTGATTGCTGCAACGGGCGCGCTGGAAGCAGGACCGGACAGCCCGATTCTCTACCGGGGTTCTTTTGAAACAATGCTACCGCAGATTCGGCAGGACGGTTTTGAAGCAGTGGAGCTTCACCTGCTGGACTCACGTCAGCTGGATCTGGAGGTGCTGTGGCGGCTTCTGGAAGAAAATCACCTGCGTCTTACCTCCGTGGGTACCGGTTCGGCCTATGCCGCACGCGGCTATAACCTGGTGGACCGCGACGAGAACGTGCGGCGTGAAACCATTCTTCATCTGGAGGCGCACATGCGCACGCTGGGTCCCTCGCACGGAGTGGTAATCGTAGGGTTGCTGGCTGGCAGGCTCTGCGATTGCGGTGCAAGCCTCAAGGTTCAGCGAGAGCGCCTGGCTGACAGCTTGCGCCGTTTAGACGATTTGGCCGGACAACACGGCGTGACGGTCGGACTGGAGATGATGAATCGATATGAATGCGATTTTCTGTATACCATTGAGGAGGGCATGGCTTTCTTAGACGAGGTGGGCGACCTCAGGCACACCGCCCTGCACATCGACTCGGTTTCCATGAATGTCAGCGAGCGCGATATCGGCGCGGCTATCCGCGCGGGTCGTGGGCGCATCTGTCACGTGCACCTGGCCGATAACGACCGCTGGTATCCCGGCCATGGGCATTATGATTTCCGTGAAACGCTGCGCGCGCTGAAAGACATCGGCTACGACGGCGCGCTGGCTCTGGAAGAAAAGCGCTATCCTGATACGGCCACCGCCGCCCGGCATAGCTTGAACTACCTGCGCGCATTGCTGGAATCGCTTGATTGACGCTTACGCGGCAGAATCCGGAGGAAATAGCATGAACACTTCCGCGTCAAAACGGATCACGGACATGACGCAGGGCAACGTGCTGAGTTTGATTTTGCGCTTCGGCCTTCCACTGATTGCCGCAAATACGTTGCAGCAGGTATATTCCATGGTGGATACCGTTATTTTGGGCCGTTGCGATGGCGTAACGGGGCTGGCTGTGCTGGGCACCTGCTCATGGCCTATGTGGCTGCTGGTCAGTTTTATGACCAATTTTTCACAGGCGGGGTCGTTGGTACTGGCCCGGCGCTTCGGGGCGGGCCGCATGGAGGATCTAAAGCAGGCGGTCGGCAACATCTATGTGCTGGCACTATTGCTGGGCTTGATAATGACGGTGGCCTATCAGGCTGCGGCCCGTCCGATGCTGGTGATGCAGAGCACGCCCAGCCAGGTGCTGGACGAAGCGGTTCTCTACCTGCGCATCAACGGCGGAGGGCTGTTTGCCTTGCTGGCCTATAATGTGTATGCAGCCTTTCTACGCGCCGTAGGCGACAGTCAAACGCCGTTATATGCTATCGTAGCCGCCACGCTGGTTAATCTGGGGCTGGATGTATGGTTTGTGGCGGGGTTAGGCTGGGGCGCGCCTGGCGCGGCGGCGGCAACCGTAATGGCGCAGGCCGCTTCGGCACTGGTTTGTTTTTTGCGCGTGCGTCAGTATGCGCCGCTGCGAGTGCAGCATACGCATCTTCGCCTGCGTGCTCCCGTGATTCGGGAATTTGTGGGCCTTAGTATCCCCATGCTGCTACAAAGCTTTGTTATTGCAGCCGGAGGTTTTTTCGTACAGACGTATGTCAACGGCTATGGCGCGGCCTTTGCGGCCGGAATGAGCGCTACGGGCAAGGTATTCGGCCTCTTGGAAACCGCGGCCATTGCGCTGGCGCAGTCCGTAGCGACATTCGTCAGCCAGAACTATGGCGCAGGCCGCTTTGAGCGCATCCGTCAGGGCGTGAGGCTGTCCGTCTGGGTATCGTTGGGCGTTGCCACGGTTCTGGCATGCGCCATGTTTCTGTGGGGCAGGCCGCTCTTGCAGCTGTTTGTTGCCCCTGAAGCGATGGACACCGCCTGGGAGCTGTTGGTGGTTATGAGCGAGGGGTTATGGATTATGTATCCCATGTACTCGCTGCGTCAGGCGCTACAGGCCCTGGGCAATGCGTCCGTGCCACTGGCAGCGGCTGCGGTTCAGCTGCTGGCACGTGTCGCCGTAACCCTTTACCTGCCCGCCCTCATCGGTCGGGATGGCATGTACTACCCGACAGTGGTGGCCTGGGGAACCTCCCTTGTGCTGATCGGAGGCGTGTTTCCCGGTTGGCTGGACCATTGCCAACACTGTGCAGCCATACGGAACGAGAAGGCGTGAAGTTGGACCGCTACTACCCTCTGTTACGTTTTTTTACGCCTGCGAAAGCCCCATCAGCCTTGTTCCCAGAGCGCCGGGCCATTCAGCGTGCATGTTCCGTCTCCTCCACCTGAAGCATGGCGCGATATTCGCTCGGCGTTACGTGCGTAAATTCTTTAAACTGCCTGGTGAAGTATTTTTCGTCACTGTAACCGGTCATATAGGCGATGGTGCGTATCTTCAGCGAAGGGTCCCGCATCAGCTGCTCGGCGTGGGTTATCCGCAGCCTGTTGAGATAGGAAACCATACCTTCGCCAAAAATCTGCTTGAATTTCCGGCTTAGATAATCACGGTTGAGGTGGAACATCTTCGCATATTCCGCCTGGTTGAACGCCTGATCATAATTGAGCTCCATGTAGAATGCAATGAGCTTGAATACATCCGTATCCGTGCATAGCTGGGAAACACGCGCGGCAAACAGGCGCAGGCTACGGCTGATCACTGCCATCATCATCTGTGCGGAAAAGGTATAGTATTCATCCAGAAAATCCATGTAACTTACTCGTTCCGCTGTGCTGTCATATGCAAAGCTGGGAAAGAATTCCTTCAGGCGCGCGCTCCAGCGCACGGTCATTGCGTTATAGCAGTAAATCAGCGCGCGTATACGGCCCAGCGGCACAAAATCCGTTGCCAACGCCGAACCGAGCCAGCGCTCCGCCTCCTCCAAAAGCCCCTGAGTGTCCTGCACAACGATTAACGAGAGCAGATGGCGCTCCAGGCCTTCCGGCCCGCAGCTCTGCTCGAAAGAAAACGCCGTTGTTACGGTTTCCTTTTGCAAAAGCTCAGGGGCCACATAGCAATCGTCGCCAAAAAAACAGGCCCGCGTCTTTTCAAATCCATCGGCAAATGATTCCGGAAAAGCGGCGTCTGTTACACAACCCATGTGAAAAGCAAAGGCGGTAGAGGAAAATATGCTCCCGGCGATCGCCTCGATCTGATGCAGATGCTCGCCTGTATCGTCCAGCAGCATGAGCAGATGTTCGTGCTGGGAATTGAATTTATCCACAAACTGGCCGCATCTGTGCAGGGAAAGATAGCTTCTTGCCTTTTCCTCAAACTGATTCAGCCGCGTGCGGAACCGAGCGCTGCGCATGGGCAGATAGTGCGTATCGTAATACAGCAGGGTGCAGCGCCGCGCGGCAGCAAACTGGTCATCCAGGCTGGAAAGCTCGCCATAAGCGCTTTCAGCCTGTGTGTCCAGCAGCATTTTCCGCAGCTGCGTACGAATGTATTGCAGGGAAAGGCTCATGTTCATTGTGGCTTCATGTTCGGACGCCGTCGCGCTGGGAGGGGCCAGGCGGCGGATCGCCTTTTCAAGCGACGCAACCAGCGCCTTGCTTTCCACCGGTTTCAAGAGATAATCCACTGCGCCGTTGAGAAGCATGGTGCGAACATATTCGTAATCCGCATGACCGGATATGGCAATTACCTGCGTAGGCAGACGACGGTTGACAATAAAGGCGAGCAAATTCATTCCCGTCTGGTTGTGCAGAATAATATCCACGATGGCAATTTCAGGGCGTTCTTTTTCCAGCAGAATTTTGGCTTCCGCAGCCGTTTGCGCAGAGAGGATTTCCGTTATGCCCAGCTGTTTGGCGGGAATCAGGCAACGAATGGTTGTAATGACGTGTTTTTCATCGTCCACAATCAGCAGTTTCAAATCTCATTCCCCCCTTCAGCGCTGTCGGCACACACGATTTTGACTCGTTCCCGCGGAAGATATGCCTTGACGGACGTGCCGCCGAAGCTGTTTGCTTCCATAACGAATCTGCACTTGGAACCAAAGCGCAGCAAAAAGCGCGCAAAAACGTTCGACAGGCCGATGTGTGCGCCGTGATGAGCTTCCACCGTCTGCTCCAGCAGCTCCTTTTCCCCGTCCTTGGAAAGAAGGCTCTCCATACCGATGGTTTCGGCACTGGCATTTTTGAGATGCTGGTAGTCGCTTTTCAGTTTTTCCATCTTCTCACGTTGCAGCTCCTGCTGGCGCAGAGACATGGGCACGCCATTATCCGCCACCTCGACAAGGATCTCTTCTCCCAGAACGGCTGCCCGAAGAAGAATACGCCCGTCGTTTTTTTCATAGAGCCTCCCATGCAGCAACGAATTCTCTACCAACGGCTGTAGGCTCATCTTGGGAATAAGCATGTTCAGCAGATCTGGCGCGATGTCCGTCTCGCAGACGATTTCGCATTCATAGCGGATGGACTGCAAGTCCAGATACCGCTGCGCATGCTCGATCTCCTTTGAAAGCGTAACCAGGCTCTCATCCACGTCCATGGCGTATTGCAGCAGCTGGCCAAAGGATGCAATGTAATCGTAGGATTCGTGGTCCCCCTTCTCCAGCGTTTTGCTTGCAATGGATTGCAGGGTATTGTAGATGAAATGAGGGTTGATCTGCGCTTGCAGGGTGCGCAGATCAGCCATGCGGCGAGCCAGCAAAAGTTTATATTGCCTGACCACAAATCGGTTTACCGTATCGAGCATGGAGTCGATGTTCTCCACCAGCAGACTGATTTCATCCTTGGGCCGGTAATGTATGTGGTCAGCCAGACGCGCCTTGAGATTGTAGTTCTTCTTGTAAAAGTTGACGTGCATGAACACAGCGATCTGATTCAAAGGCTTGGTATAGCGCATCATCACCAGCAGAAGAATAATGGCCAGCACCATCTGGCAGGCAAGGAAAATCAGCATCAGCGACGTTTGGATAGCGGTAAAATCATGTGTGATGCGGCTCATGGGGGTAATGGTATAGATTCTCCACTGGCAATAGGAGGTATCAATCGTGTTGCGGGTGATGAGCGCGTCTTTCTGCCGCCAGGTTTCTCCCTCCCCCATTTGCTGTTCAAAGCCGGGCACATTGCTTAGCGGTTGGCCGATGAGGCGTTCATCATCTGCATAGATCAAATCGCCCTTCTGGTCGGCAATATATACATCAGCGCCCATATCGTTGATATAGCTGCAGTTTTTGGCGATATAGCTGGTTTCAATATCCACGGAAATCATGGCGATTACGTTGGTATAATCAGGGAGCAGGTAGATGGGCACATGCACGGTAAATACATATTCGTCTGTGCGGGCGTAAGGGGAGAGGAAATGTCCGTAGGTGTGAATGGGATGGCTCTGCTCCACCCAGATAGAACGGTTGAT
>NBJMC04203__coassemble_376_pt1 | contig 27978 bp, 17 predicted proteins | sample NBJMC04203__metabat2_high_PE_053 | metagenome-assembled genome bin NBJMC04203 | reverse complement strand
GCGGGTGTAACCGGCGATGTCGAAGGTTTCGATCATGGAGGGCTGGCTCCTTTCGGATGGTTTGTCATTTGCGGCTGGGGGATGCTGGGGACGGGTGTGGGGGGGAGTGCGCCTTGCCGCTTTGGGGGTGTGTTTGTCCATGGGGGGGCGAGTGCTATTGTTGTTAGACAGAAAAGCAGTTCTTACAGATAACATTGTACACTAACCTACGGGGGATTGCAAGACTTGATTGCAAGTTTTTTGGGGATAGAATGTAAGTCTTTTGGGGATAGAATGTAAGTCTTTTGGGGATAGAATGTAAGTCTTTGGAGTAGAATGCGTCGTTTTTTTCTTTTATCGCTTGCTTTATCGCTTACGGTTTGGGAACAGTCGGGCTTACGCTCCTTTCGCGCAAGGTTTCCAGCTCCGCGATGCGTTTTCTATTGTAACGCAGCAGGTCGCGCGTGCAGTCGAACAGGTCGGCGCCGCCGGATTGAAACACCGCCACGGTATACTTCTGCTTCTGGTATGCCCGGTAGAGCGGCTGTAGCCTTGCCGCTACGGCCGGGTCGTTTTTTTCGGCATTGGTCAGCCAGACTTCCACGATTTTTTGCGCATCCCTCACGCTGATCTCCAATGAATCGCCTCCTTGTACGACGGTAGTTTTTGGTTTTTGGGGGTGGGTTATGCGGGTGAGGAAAGGGGAGAGAGAAAAAAGGAGATAAAGAGCCTTCATAATACAAGGAGAAAAAGAGAGGCGTTTGGAAGTGTGATTTGAGAAAGTTTACAGAAAATTCGTTTTTGGGGTCAGAAGCCGCTTTCGGCAGGCAATTCTGTCGTACAAAAGAATCGGCCTCCAATGCGGTGCTTTAAGTTGCAACGCATTGGAGGCTTTTAGAAAAGATCAGAATGTTATTAAAACGGCGATTCACTGGATTTTTTGCATCTCTTTCAGATACCTTCCCAGCGCGTCGCGCCAGTGGGGCAGCGGCACAAAGCCGTTTTCCACAAGCTTGGCTTTATCCAGCCGGCTGTTGAACGGGCGGGCGGCTTTCGACAGGCCATACTCCGCTGTCGTCACGGGTTGTACGGTCACGGGCATCTCCGCTTGGCGGAAGATTTCGCAGGCAAAGTCATACCAGCTGATGAATCCTCCCTCGTTGGTGGCGTGGTAAACGCCAAACTTCTCCGTCTCGATCATGTCCACCAGCAGCCGCGCCAGGTCCAGCGTATAGGTCGGCGTGCCGACCTGGTCATTGACCACGCGCAAAGTGGAATGCGTCTGCCCAAGGCGCAGCATGGTTTTGATGAAGTTGTTTCCGCTTAGTCCGAATACCCATGCGATACGCACGATGAAGTACTTCCCCACCAGTTCGCGCGCCGCCTGCTCGCCTTCCAGCTTGGTCTGGCCGTACACGTTCAGCGGCGCATAGTCCTCGCAGTCCGCTTGCCACGGGGCCTCGCCTTGACCGTCGAACACATAGTCCGTGCTGATGTACATTAGCTTGCAGCCCAGCTCCTGACATGCCTGCGCGATGTGCCGCGTACCGCTCGCGTTGATGGCATGTACCTTAGCCTGATTCTCCGGCTCCTCGGCCGCGTCTACCGCTGTCCATGCCGCGCAGTGGATTACTGCGTCGGGCTGCGCGCGCAGAAGGCTTTCCCGCACGGCCGCCGCGTCCGTGATGTCCAGCCGCTCATAGGGCATGGTACATACAGCGCTTTCGTCCTGAGCGCCGCTGTATATGGGTGCGAGATCACTGCCGATTCCCTCGTGCCCACGCCGTGCCAGCTCATTCATCACATCATGGCCCAGCTGGCCGCAGACGCCTGTAACATAGACCTTCATCTGTTCGCATTTCCTTGCTTTAGATTTGTCCATACACAAAGTTGCAGTCGCTGTCGCACAGCGGGGGCGAGGTTGTATCCTTCTGCGACAGCAATGCCTCCACAACTTCACCCCAGTCCACGCCGATGGCAGGATCGTTAAAACGAATGCCGCGGTCATGCTCCTTGCTGTAAAGGTTGTCCACCTTATAGCAGAACTCCACATCATCCGTCAGGGTCTTAAAGCCATGCCCGAAGCCGCGCGGGATATAGAGCATGCGCTTGTTTTCCGCACTCAACTCTACTGCCTGCCACTTCAAGTATGTCGGACTTCCCTTTCGCAGGTCGACCGCCACATCCATCACCGCGCCGCGGGCGACGCGTACCAGCTTGGCCTGCGCCATGGGCGCATTCTGGAAGTGGATGCCGCGAAGCGTTCCCTTCTGCGCCGTAAAGGACTGATTGTCCTGGACGAATACCGTGTCGATGCCCATAGCTGCAAAGGTGGCGGTAGAATAGGTCTCCATGAAATAACCACGGTGGTCGCCAAAGACCTGCGGCTCCAAAAGACATATGCCGGGAATTTGGGTTTCGATTCGTTTCATTATAATTGTACGCTTCCTTTTGCAAATGCGTTCGGATGCATGGCGCTTTTGGATATTTGGCATTTAATGAAGCGGACGGGTAAGATTATCCGTATACTCCCTACGGCCTATCAGGCAAGCTGCACTTGAAACATACGGACCCACTCCGCGGCGCATAGCAACCGCCAGATTCGAAAATCTCCACGCTGTATTTTCTGCTGTCCTTTATACCATTGTAGGAAACGCTTTGCATCCACAATGGGAGCAAGGGTATAGGCCGCCTGCTCCAAGGCGATCTCTAGTTCCTGCTTATGTGCCAGAATCCATTGATCCTCCGGTGTGACGAAACCCATTTTGTCATAGCGAGTGGTGATGGCTGCCGGCAACAGCTGCTTAAGTCCACTGCGCATCACCCATTTGGTTTTTCCGTCTTTCAGCTTGACAGTAAAGGGCATAGCAAACACGCCTTCCATGAAGTCGGCATCCAGAAAGGGCACCCTTGCCTCTACAGAAAAAGCCATGGAATTGCGGTCCTCATAGTGCAGCAATTCGGTCATACCAATATCCATGAATGCGCAGATAAAAGTTCTCGGATCACGCTTGGCAAAGCGGAGCTTGGTAGCACAAAGTGTATCCATTGCTTTATCAGACAGATGAAGCCAGCTGCGCTGGGGGCTATTCTTTTGATAACAGCGGAAGACTCTTTTTTGCATCCATAGCGGAAGAAGGGCCTCCAGGATGGTTACGGCCAGAAAACGCCATTGGTTCTGCACTTCGTTGGTGGAACGTAGCCGATAGTAGGCATTCAACTCCCGACGCAAACGCGCCCAATGCCCATGCCGGAACAGCCATACGAACAAAAGCTTGTAAAAGTCCGTGTATCCTGCTAGTTGCTCATCCGCTCCCTGACCGTCTAGCATCACTTTCAGGCCTAGGGAATGGGCCTTACGAAATACTTCGTGCTGTGCAAAGATAGAGGTTGAGGAAAATGGCTCATCCATATGCCACACGAGGTCCCGAAGACAGGACAGCAGATCATCCATTCTGGGGAAAACTTTGCTGGATATCACACCCGAACAGCTGTCCACTACGGTCTGAATAAAGGGACGCTCATCATACCGGGAATCTTCAAAGCAGGAAGAGACGGTATGTTGCCGGACCGGTTGCTGTCGGTCGCGCAGTTGGCGGTTAGCCTCGCAAACGATGGCGGAGCTGTCCAAGCCGCCCGAGAGGCAAAAGCCCACCGGCACATCCGACCGTAGGTGTCTTGCAACCGCATTTTCAAACAGGGTGCGGAATGCATTGGCCGCTTCCTGATCACTCATTGCTTTCGGGGCAATTTCCATAGGATCAAACCAGCGGGAAACAGAAAAGCTGTGTTTACGCAGATCATAACGCAGGCAATGCCCCCCGCGCAACTGGAATACCTCATCAAAGAGCGTTTGGTCTGAATAGTCCAGGTATCCCGCCGCCAAAAAGACTTCCAGAGCTGGCTGGTTTGCGCGGGGTTTGTGATCCATTACAGGCAGAAGCTGCTTAATTTCCGAGCCAAATGCAAACCGGTTTGTATTTTGAAAATAATAAAATGGTTTTATGCCAAAGCGATCACGCGAGCAAAAAAGAACACGCTCCCTGCGGTCATAAATAGCAAAAGCCCACATGCCGTTCAGTCTGCGCTGACACGCTTCACCCCAGTAGTCATACGCAGCCAAAAGCACCTCACTGTCCGTCTGGGAATGAAAAACATAGCCTTTTTTGCACAGAATTGAGCGAAGCTCGGAATAGTTATAGATTTCCCCGTTGAAGACAAGCTGGTAACGGTCGCCGTAGGCCATGGGTTGTCGGCCATCCGAGGTGAGATCCAGAATAGCAAGCCGCCGATGCCCCAAGCATATTTCTCCCTCTTGCCAGATACCTCCGTCATCCGGACCGCGGTAGCGAATGCAGTCCAGCATAGTTCTCATCATTTCAGAAGAGGCAGTATGCCCCTTTTCGATGATTCCCGCAATGCCGCACATATCCTTTTCCCTTTCTACAGCCGTGCGATTACCCTATGCAGCACGCCGGCAAGCGCCGGATAGGAAAATTCCGCGAGAGCGTTGTCATCAGGCGTATAGGCAGGCATGCCTGTATCCTTCCACGACAAGTATGCCGCCGTCAGCGCTTCTCTGAGCTGATCGAGCGTCTCTGGTCGGCAGGTCTCACAGCAGTAACCTATACCTGTCTTTTGAAATATGCTATATACCCGGCTATACGGTTGATTCCCCGTGCATATGGCAAAAACAGGTTTGCGTGCCAGCATATATTCGTAGAGTTTACCCGTTACGATGCCTTGATCCACTCCCGTATTCCAAGTGCACAAAATCAGGCCAGCCGCTTGGCTGCGGATGATAGCAGCCTCCTGTCGGCTCAAAAAGCCTAGATCCTCCACCCTGTCGCCAAGTCCGTATTGGGAGGCCTGTTCGGCAAAAAGGCCACCTTGCTGGCCCGCATATTGCAGCACGACGTCTTTCCTCTGGATAACGCCACTTTCTATCTGCGCGGCAAGGGAAGCGAACAGAGGCGTGAGGTCACTGCGGTGCACACCACTGGAATAGAGCGTTCCCGTGTACACCAGCGCAAATTTCCGGGGCATAGCGGGGGGAATTGCTTCCTCCGGATCATATCCATTGGGGAGGACCAGCGTATATTGTCCCTGGCGCAGCGAGAGCATTGGCAGTAATTCCGGGCTGACCGTCGTTACCAGCGATGCACAGCCCACATGCTTTTTTTCAAAGTGTCGCCGATATATCCGGTTTATCTGTGGCGTCATGGAGGAACGATAGGGGTCTCGAAAGTCTGCAATCCATCTGATTGCTGGATTCCGCTTGGCAATCCATTCGCCAGTAAGATGTGGCCAAAGGGGATCGTAACTGGTGATAAGCACGTCGCATTCCAAGAGCTCCGGGTGACTGCGAAGATACGCTTTTGCCTGAAAAAATTGTAGCTGGTCCTTTATATCGTGAAGGGCTTCATACATCATACGCTTGCTGGCAGAAGGATCTGCCGGTACATTGGCGTCGTGATCCCGATGGAGATATACGCTGTGGCGGTACTTAATCGCATAGTAGCGTTTTAGAGCGTCGCTATCTGGGATTACGTTGTAGCGAAAAAAAATGCCCATTTCCTTTTCCAATAAAGCATCTTTTGACGCTGCATTCCCGTCAGCACTGTGATAGTGTTTTTCATTGGTCAGCACGCTGATCTGATATGCTCCTGTCTGGCGGAGATATTTGGCCAGTTTGGTCCATCGAATGGAAGCGATAGATTGTGTAGGCGCGATATATTGTGCTACAATCAATAGGCGTATCATGCGTTTTCCTCCCGGGTAAGGAGGCATCTGAATTCACTGGCACGGTCATGAAAGCGCTGTTGCCATAGCTCTAGGCAAAAAAAGCCCCATAGATTGCGTGCGTAAGACCCCTCCTGTTCAATTTTATCCAGCACCTTGCGGTTGTCCACAAAATCCCGTTGCAGCGCCCGAGTGGAAGACAACGTATCATGAATGAACTCTCTGGCTGGACCCTTGGCCCAAAGAGCAAACGGCGTGGGAAACCCCATTTTGTCTTTGCGCTCCAGGATGCTTTTTGGTATGTAACGGCTCATGGCCGAGCGCAAGATATATTTCATGGTACCATTTTTAAATTTAATGGCTGCAGGAATTGTGGCGGCAAACTCCACCAACTCCCGATCTAGGAACGGTACGCGCGACTCTAAACCATGTGCCATGCTCATGCGGTCTTCTACCTGCAAAAGCGCAGGCAAAAGGGTCTTGAAATCAAAATGGGTCATTCTGTCCAGATAGGAGCGCTTGTCCACATTTTCTGCTACAAACAGACGTTCATATGCTTGGTAGGGATCATAAGCCTGGGTGCCTTGAAGGGAAAGAAAGTCGTCCCGGATGCAGTCAGCCATAGCAGGAGCTCGGTTAATCAGCTGAAAGTAGCGCTTGGCGGGATCCTCAAACAAACCGCTGCTGAAAAAGCTTTTCAGCATGGGCTTATAGTTGCGCAGACTGGAAAGGTTGGGAATGATGGATTCGTAGGTGACTACATAAGGAGCGCTGTAAGCCGTACCGTCGATAGCTCCCTTGATACACTGCTCAAAGTACGCCACCAGATACCGTGTGTATCCTCCGAAAATCTCATCAGCGCCCTGCCCGCCAAGCACTACTTTACGGTGCGCCTGCGCTAGCCTACTGACCATGTATTGGGGAAAGGCACCGGGTCCAGCCGTAGGTGTATCCAGATGATAGATCACATCACTGATATGACTGATGAAATCCTTTGCGGTTATTTCTGTTTCAAACAGCTCAAAATCCTTGGCTTGGGCCAACTCACAAGCATAGGGGCTTTCGTCATATTCCGGCCCTTCGCCAAATTTTCCAATGAAGCCCTGAAAGCTGTTGCCTACTAGCTCCCGTGCCATCCCCGCTGAGATGGATGAATCCACGCCGCCGCTGACATAGCCTCCGATAGGCACGTCGCTGCGCACATGGTATTCCAGCGAACGCTGGAATTTTTCCTCTAGCATGTCATGAAAATACTGCTCGGTATGGTACAGGTCAGGCCGGTAGTAAACTTGCCAGTATCGCTTTGTCTCTATTTTGCCTGATATGCCAATCGTCAGACTGTGGGCCGGTTCCAGCTCACGAATACCATGAAATAGCGTCTTGCCATCCATACAGAACTGGAAGACGCAATAATCTTGGAAAGCGTCTGCATCAGTCTGGATATCAGTAAGAAAAGGGAGAAGCGCTTTTATTTCCGAGGCAAAATAGAATGTACCGTTTACTACGGTGTAGTATAGCGGCTTGATACCGAAATGGTCGCGCGCACAAAAGAGTCGCTGTTCCTTTTCATCCCATAGAGCAAAGGCGAACATGCCGGAGAAATGCTCCACGCAGCGTTCGCCCCAGCGCCGGTAGGCATGGAGGATGATCTCGGTATCGCTACTAGTACTGCAGGATACGTCAAGCTGATGGCGTAGCTCGATATAGTTGTAGATTTCGCCATTAAAGCAAACCCAGTTGCCGCCTCCGTCTGTCATGGGCTGTTGGCCGTTGGAAAGGTCGATGATGCTAAGCCGACGGTGCGCAAAACCTATGTTTTGTTCCTTGCGGGTCCAAATGCCCTGACCGTCTGGACCACGATGGGCCTGCAAGGTATTCATTATATGCAGCTTTTGGCTAAGCCTGCCAATGCTGCTACCGTCCAACCTAAGAATTCCTGCGATGGAACACATGCCGGTTCTCTCTTTCGTTTGTCAGTCCTGGAGCAAAGCGTGGAAATAAGATTCGCGGTCGTGAAACGTGCGTTGCCACAGCTCTAGGCAGAAAAAGCCCCACAGGTTACGCGCAAAGCTACTTTCTCCTGCTGCAGATACCAACACCTTCTGATTATCGACGTATTCACGTTGCAGTGCCCTGGGCGAGGTAAGAATATCCTGTACAAAACATTTTGCATCTTCTTTGGCCCATTTGGTAAAGGGGGTAGGAAAGCCAGCTTTGTCCTTCCGGTTGTTGATGCTGTCTGGCAGATAGTTGCGCATACTGTTACGCAGCAGATATTTCATGGTACCGTTTTTGAATTTGATACTGGCGGGCACCGTAGCAGCAAATTCCACCAGTTCGCGGTCCAGAAAAGGTGAGCGGGCCTCTACACCGTGCGCCATGCTCATGCGATCTTCCACCTGCAAAAGTGCGGGCAACTGCGTTTTGAAGTCGAAGTGGGTCATTCGGTCCAAATAGGAGCGCTTGTCCACATTTTCAGCCACAAACAGCCGCTCGTATTCTGCATACACATTGCTTTCCGGCAGGTTTTCACGGCGGATGCATGCCTCCATGGACGGCGCGCGGTTAATCAACTGGAAATAGCGCTTACTGGGTTCATCAAACAGGCCGTGGCTCCAGAAGGTTTTAAGCATGGGTTTGTAATTGCGCAGGCTGCACAGATTGGGGATAATGGATTCATAGGTGACGACATAGCTGCCTGTTTCAGCCGTTCCTTCGATGGCGCCCTTGATACACTGTTCAAAGTAGGCCACCAAATAGCGAGTATAGCCGCCAAATACCTCGTCGCCACCTTCACCACCCAGCATTACCTTGTACTTTTCCGAAGCAAAACGTCCTGCCATGAACTGCGAAAAGGAACCCGGCCCCCCCACAGGGGTGTCCAGATGATAGATCACTTTTTCAATGTTATTGATAAAATCCTCTGAGGTAATGGTCAGCTCATTGAGCTTGAAGTGATATTTCTGCGCCACATCACGCGAATATGCGCTTTCATCGTACTCTGGACCCACGGCGAACTTGCCGACATAGCCCTCAAAGTCCGGGAGAATCTGTGAGGCGAGCGCGGCTGTGAGAGACGAATCCACGCCGCCGCTGACATAACCACCCAGGGGAACCTCGCCGGTTGTACAGGATTTTACGGAGCGCCAGAGAAGTTCCTCCAGCGTTCTGGAAAAATAAGCCTCCGTATGATCCAAATCCGGCTCATAATATACTTGCCAATAACGGCGGGGAACGGGCTGCTCACCAGGACGAACCATCATGCTGTGCGCAGGCTCCAGTTGAGAGACACCCTTAAACAGGGTTTTGGCCCCCAGACAGAACTGGAACACGAGGTAGTCTTGAAAGGCTGCCGGGTCCGTTTCGATATGAGCAAGGAAAGGCGTCAGCGCTTTTATTTCTGAGGCGATGTACAGAACATCTTCCACCTTGGTATAATACAATGGCTTGGTACCGAAATGATCCCGAGCGCAGAAAAGCGCATGTTGTTTTGCATCCCAGATGACGAAAGCAAACATGCCCGAAAGGTGCCTGGGGCAGTCTTCCCCCCATTTCTGGTAGGCATGTAGTAGCACCTCGGCGTCGCTCTGGGTACGGTATATACCGCCCAGCTCCTCGCGCAGCTGCTGATAATTGCTCAAAAATCCGTCAAAGCAGATCCAGTTTCCCGCGTCGTCGGACAGAGGCTGCTGGCCGCCCTGCAGGTCAATGACGGCCAGACGGCGTTGCGCAAGGCCAACGCATTGGTCGGGCGAAGTCCATACCCCCTCGCCGTCGTTACCGCGATGAGCCTGCAAACGGTTCATCACACCCAGCTTTTTCTCCAAACGCTCCACGGGCATAAGCCCCATATTCATAATTGCCGCGATAGAACTCATCTGAATATCCGCCTTTCCTCGAAAACGGCTGCCGGGAGAATGCCGGCAAGCGCCTTCGCTCTTAAGAATTGCTGCTTTCTGCCGCATGGACGAGGAGTTACAGCGTTTGAGTCAGAATCTCCGTCAGTCTTTCGGAGGCATGACCATCGCCGTAGGGCAGCGCATAAGCCGCGTCATCCACGTGAGTATGCATTACCTTGGCCAGAATGTCCGCTTTGCAGGGTTTGCATAGAATGTTCTGATTGCCAGAGAGGGTTTCCACCCATTCCGTCTGATCGCGCACGGTAACGCAAGGCGTATGCAGGATATAAGCTTCCTTTTGCAATCCCCCAGAATCGGTAACGACCTTCACGGCGTTTTTGGTGTAAAAGAGCATATCGATATATCCTACAGGCTCAATGGCAATTGTATTGGTGAAATGGTGTTCCTCCCATACACGTCGTACCAGCGGTACAGTACGTGGATGCACCGGGAAGATTACCGGGTGGTCCAGTGACTCGAAGGAGGATAGAATTTCGCGGATTTTGTCATAGGTATCAGTGTTTTCCGCGCGGTGGATGGTTGCCAGGTACCAAGTGTCCGGCATGGCTTCCTCACCCCAAAGACGATGGCTGCGCTCAAAAAAGTAGGACCGCGGATGCTGGTCGATCAAGGCAGAATAATGCTTTACCGCATCGCACATTACATCGCCCACATTATACACATGGTGACTGATACCCTCTTTAGCCAGATTTTCCACAGCAACCTGGGTGGGAGCAAAGAGGATCGAAGAGAGATGATCAGTTACGACACGGTTTTGCTCCTCAGGCATGCGCATGTTATAGGAACGCAATCCTGCTTCGACATGTATCACGGGAATGAGGACTTTGGATGCTGCCAGTGCGCCCGCAAGGGTGGAATTGGTATCGCCATATACCAGCACGGCATCCGGCTTTTCCCGCATAAGCAAATCCTCGATGCCAGTGAGCATCTGTGCCGTTTGATGCGCATGGGTGCCAGAACCCGCATTCAGGCAGTAATCGGGCCGGGGAATCTGCAATTCCTCAAAAAAGATATCGGACATATTGGTATCGTAATGCTGGCCGGTATGCACCAGCACTTCCCGGCATTGCCCGCGCAGCACACGGGAAACAGCGGCAGCCTTGATGAATTGCGGTCGCGCGCCAACAACGGTGAGAATGGTCATATTCACCGCTCCTTTATCAACTTGTATGGTAATGTTACTCTGCATTGTGCAGGATAGGAGGATTCAACCTTCGACCAGTTCCAGACTCTCAAGGGAAATATAATGCCACAGGGAGCCGGCATAGGGATGTGTCAGATACAGATGCACCGTTTCCGCTTCGGCTGTGAATTCAATCCTCCAGCAGAGCGAATCCGGATTGTCATTGTTAAAGACATGCTCCTCACCCGCGCTGATGTTCGCATCAGTGCCCACGGCATACGCCATAAAGTCTCCGAAGATTTCACCGCCGACAAAGCTACCCTGGATGACAAACGTATAGACCTGGCCGGGAATGAGATTCGTTATTGTCCAGTCATGATGCTGGTTTGTACCACCGGCCCCTATGAAAGAGATTCCCTGATAAGCGGAGCTAAATCCATCTTTGCTTAGTTTTCCGGTATCACCCATTACGTAGGTCAGGGGATAAATTAGAGGATTGTCTGGACCAATAACGCCTCTGGGCATGGCTCTCTCATAGATCGCCGGTCCCAAAAAAGAGTACGAGGCGGCACTGGTAAGACGCCATGGCGCGGTAACGATACAAGTGACTTGCGGCGAGTCGCCCATGCCTTGTTCCAACTGCTCGAAGCAGAGAATGGCTTCAGGCTTGAGAAGATCGGTCTTTCCACTCGTTGCCATGTAGTATGCGCCATAGGTCGGATCGTACAGGTGCCAACCGCCATCATGATACAGTTCGCAGACGGCATGCCCGATGTTTGTGGGGTAATTTCCAAGCGTTAGCAGGCGGCCCGGTATCCCCACACAGGCGGCCAGAGCAGCAAGAACATTGCTGTATCCGCCACAGGCGCCTGTGCAGGACTGTAAGGAAAGGTACGTTTGCCCGTCGTCCGTTCCAATGTTCCATTCGCTGATATAATCCATGAAAACCATGATTTTTTCGTGTTCGGTTAGATTTTCGTGACCGTTGAGCAGTTTTTCGGCCAGCAAGTAGACACTTTGTTTGATTGGACGCAGGTATATGCTGACAGGATTGTTCGGGTCATGAGCATCCAGAACCTCCGGATCTTCTGTCATCTGCGCTACAATCTGGGTATACAGCGCCGGAATCCCGCTTACGGAAAATGCGGTGATCTCCGCATCCGCGCCGGCAGCAAGCTTGATATAAGAAGTCAGCGTCTGTTGAGTGACCTCGGTTTGCCCGCTGGAAAGCTCCAAGGATTCGCCAAACCGACGTACGCCGCCCGCATCCGTCGCATGCAGGGTCAGCGGCCCCCCCCCATGTAGGTGCACTGCACATCGCGCAGACGATAGGCGCCATCCAAACGCAAAACGATGGTATCCCCCTCCGCCAGGGGAAGGAGTGTTTCCTGTCCGTCGATAAAAGCCTGCGCCTGCTCTACTGTTATGCTGCCGGCAACAGAATATACGCTCATTCCGCAGTTGATTTTCTCCGCCTTGGCCTCCTCCTCACGCCAGCCGGTCTGCGGGATATATTGCGCCCGCTCCTGCTCGGTCTGTGCAAAGACAGGTTGACATACACCCTCAACCAGGCTTTCTTCGGCAAGCGCGGGAACTGCCACCATAAGCGCAAGCACCCATATAGACATAAGCTTCCACCACTGACGTTTCATGAATTTTCCTCCTTTTGTTGCGCCTCAAGATAGAACTCCCAGCGCTGCACGGTCTGACGGAAGTACCAGTCGCCGGTCTGTTCAGCCAAAATAGCCAGTTGCTCAATATGATAGGCCTGATAATCTGGTCCCATATACCAGCCAAGATCTTGTGCGCGTAGCGGGATCACGGCGGTTTTCCACTCGCCGTCACCAGTGCAATGAATGATGGCATTTTGCAGAGGTACCATCTCCAGCACATTTCCCTCGGCAATGGACTGGCGAAGTACCTGTAGGGTTCCAGAAGACGTATCTTTGTAACGGATCAGAATCAAGCGGTCAGGTGTATCAAACCAATCCTCCGTATCCGTCTGCGGTAAAGACAGATGGAGATAGGCTGCAACGCCGTTGGCCGCATCTTCGGACGAATAAGCGGAGAAGGTGCGGACCATACATCCGTCGACTGCCTGCTCCGCTTTCCAGCGCAGGCCTGCTATATAGCTGACACCATCGTAATCTGCCCCGTCGCCGATATTGAGCTGGGTTGCAGCATTCTCTACGGGATCATACAGGGAAATGGTGTCAATCATGGGGGAGTCGTCGGTGCCATCCCAACTCAGCTCAAAGAGGATGCTCTTTTGAGGGTTCATGTCATATTTTGTCCAGTAGCCCGTATCAAAACGGTACAGATTGTTGCGCAGCGCCTGCACTCCCTGCTGGTACAAGGAGGCAATACGTTGGTCCTTGCAAAGCTCGTTTGCTTGATATAGGCCGATCAGACTGGCAATATGTGCATTCAAAATGTGAGAGTCGTTGGGCACTTCTTCAAACCACAATGAACCATCTTTTGAAATTGTACTTAATCCGCCATCTTTCGTCTTGTAGTCGTAGGCATAGGCAGCCTTTTTCACCATTTCTAAATCTTCGATCATACCAAAGGCTTCTATCACATAATGCTGCCAAAATGAGGATTGCCAACCAGCCGGTTGAACCAAGTCATTATAGGCGTTTGATTCATTCATCTGCCAAACAAAACCATCTTCGATACTGACGGCATTGTTTCGCAGCCATTGATAAGCAGCCTCGCGTGTCGCAATTTGCGATGCGTTATCTTTAGTAATCCACTGGTATTTTCCCCAAAAGGGATATCGAGATGCTAACTGACTGGGATCTCCCTCCATAAAAGCGTATACTTCGGTATTTCCCATAGCCTGATTGGCAATGATATAAGGAGAATAACAACCCTCAGTACCATTAGTAGGCAGTTCCATTTCGCCTAGAAGCACACTCTGCGCGTCCTGATCTGCAAAATGCATTAACGCCACACCTGCCGAATCCACAGACAAGAATGGAACAAAGGTATTCTGTTCCGGCAACTCCTCCGCTACGGCTTCAACCAGCTGAGCCTTTTCCAGTTGCTCCTCAGGGGACAGCTTCATATTGGCTATATTATAATATCCATGGGCCACATCCGCCCAGGCTGAAAGAGAGGGCGTATATTGTTTCAAGACATCCAGATATTGCACATGCTTTTCCGCGTACAAATTGCCTACCGGCCAGCCCAGATCAGTACAGCGCAAGGGGATGGTCCATTCCCGCCATTCACCGCTGCCGGTCAACAGCAGCTCTCCGTCACGCAGGGAAACAAATTCCTCATCAGGGGCGATGGAACGCATCTCAACCGCCATGTGTCCCTGCTGCTCATCCTTGTAAACGATGGTCAGTTCGAACCAGTCAGTGCGAAGGTTGCTGGTCCATTCCGAGGGCAAGTCCAGATAGAAGTAGCTGTTGGGCTTGGCGCTGGATGCGTTGGTGTCGTCTTCTGGCGTAACGCTCAGAAGCTGTCTTACGGTTCGCCCGTCCACCTGACTTTCCATCTGCCAGTCCAGCCCCGCTATGTAGCAGCCGTTGGACGGGTCCATGTCGCCCGACGCGCCGGCATCAATCTGTACGCTTTCTCCCGTCAAGGGGTCTGTCAGGCGTATTTCATCAATACAAAGCGGCAACAGGGCTTCCTCATAGGGGTTGTTGAAGCGGAACAAAAGCCCGCTCTTTTTTGGATTAAGATCGTACCGCAGCCAGTAGCCGTTATCGTACAGCGGTAGCCAGCGTTCCAGCGTAGCAACCCCTTTTTCATACCAAACCAGCACCGTCTCATCCTGTGTAACCTCATACAGGCGGTGCAGCGCAATGCAGGCGCGCATGTGGCCGTTAAGAATATGCGAGGGCTCCTGATCCTTTGTGGGAATCTCCTCAAACCAGATGTCCTCGCCGCTGGTAAAGAGCAAGCCGCCTTCGGAGATTGGAACAAACAGAATCTCGGCACTTTTACGTGCCAGATTTAACGACTCTTCGTCTCCGGTTTTTTCGTACCAGCCCACAAGCGCTTCAATGCCGCAGGCTTGACCATAAGCGCTGTACCAGGGCGCTTGAATGGAAACATCGTTATAGGTGGATGAAAACGTATAGGGCCAACCCACCACATCCGTGGAAATTTCCACCGCGTTTTCTTTAAGCCAGTTGATGCAGTTTTGGGCATATTCGTCCGAAGGGGCAGGAGCATCGGAAAAATAGTTTTCAACATTCATATATGCCAGGGCGTATGTTGCAATCCACGTTGGATGTTCCACTGGACCTATACCAGCTATATTCAGAATTGGGATGCCGTTTTCGAGCTGGCATTCCGCCGTTTCAACTTGCGTTTGTTCTGCAAAGCTACATTGGATTGGAAAGGACAAAAACATCACCATCCAAAACACCAGTACAGCGAGATGAAATAGTGTTGCGCGCCTCATTTTTATTAATATCCTTTCATCGCCACTTTTATTCTAGGCCCCATAATTCAACCAAACGCAATAGTATTCTTTGTTGCCCTTCAAATTCTTGTACACTGATTTTGATCTCATCCGCATTTGCATCTTCTAACAAGATAGATTGTATATGCTCGTTTTGATCCCTTATCTCAAATGTTTGGACGAGTTCACCGCCAAGAAACAGCTCTACGCGATAGCTCTTTGCATAGTTCTGTGGGCTTTCCCATATAATTAGTAACCTATGACTTTTTATATCTTTTTCCAACAAGCGCAGATGAAAAACAGGCGTTGTGTTTTCTGCCATAGCTGTATAGTCGTCATTTGGGTCGCCATCCAGAGAATGCTCCATCTCATAGCCATTTATAAAATGCTCTGATTCGGCAGCTTCAATTGCAATTTGTATGAGAGATTCATCTTTATGCTCTTGCGCAAACGTTCGTAAAAGGATATTTTCAAAAATGGTATATTCCGGCAACTCACTTAAAAAAGCTTGAAAAAAGAATGAGTCAAGATCCAGCTTTAATGGTTGGCCTTGTGTGATTTTTTCCAAAAGATCCTTGACATTTGGGTTAGAAGAGCATTGTTCGACCAGCCAACTGGAGTACATTTTTTTAGATAGGGGGTCCTTGTCCATGCTACTTCTCCAGCGGTTGATTCCAGGCAATGTGCTTAGCACATATGCTTCATACCGGCTTTTTCCATTGGAAAGCAGATTGACAAATTGATCTGTATCAGCTTTTAGTTCATCCAACGCCGAATCAAATACTGCTCTTTTTTCCGAAGGAAATACAAGTTTTCCATCAACTAAGAAAATGCCGCCAAAGAAATGTTTAATTCCACCAAAACATAAGTTTTTTTCGTAGAAGATAATGGCATCACTTTGTGGGGAACCCCATAAATAGTATTCATAGTCGTCAATGGTTAAGTTGTAACTCCAAGTAGCATAAAACTCTGTTTTTTGAGATTCAATCGTTCCAAAAAAGTAATCACACGCGGTATAGTCAAGTAAACCTATTTGCTGAAGTTTATTATCATTGAGATACCATATGGAAGAAAATCCAGTGATAATCTCTCCTTTTGTAAAATAAGGATTATAAAAGGAAAGAGGAACCTGGTTATCTTGTTCATATAAGTAGGGGATTGTATAAGATGAATCAGGAATATAACCTTGACATGTTTCCGGATACAATGGTTTATAATCTGACCATTGTGCTAAGATATTCCCCTCAAGGTCTATTTGAATAATGCGCTTGCCTTTGGTATCTGCAATGAAAATATCATCATCAATAACAATGGCAGCATAAGGATAATTCAGATTTGTTACATAAGGGCCATAGGAACCCAAAACTGTTTGGTAATTCAGATCAGTGTCAAGTATAGTAATCCTGCTGGCATGAGCATCTACTACCAGCAACTGATCACCATATACCTCTAAGGCTACCGGCCACATATAACCATTTTTACCGCTGCTTTGTAGCTGGCCAACCCGCTTTTTTTCATTTCCTTCAAGGTCAAAAGATATGACTTCACGCGATGTCAAACTAGTACAATAAACAGCATGCTCGTCGATTTCAATACCATGCGCTTGAAGAACTTCTCTTTTCCACAAAACATCACCGTTGTTATTAAAGACAAAAACAGCGTTACCGTCGTAATCTGCCACCGCAATCATGTTACCATCATTGCTAACGACTACATTCTCCGGCGAAATCATACCGTCAGCGATGATTTCCTGCTCAATATGGAATTGTCCCTTATCATTGATTGAACCAATCAAAATATTATGACCATTATAATTTGCAAGATAAAGCTTATTGTTCGTTATATCATAGAAAATCCCCGTGGGATTCCATACATTTCCAAATTGCGCAATATTCTCTGGAATGATGGTTTGCTGCTTTCCAGAAAATATATCTAGCAAGGAAAGACTTTGATATTGTGCAAGGAGAAGAGAATTCTCTTTGTATGCTACAATGGATGCCGGTGAGACAATTTCATCTATATGAATATATTTGAAATCGTTCGACAATCCAAGGGTAGTCAGTTCTCCAGAGGGGTTTTCCGGAAAAGAAATGCGGAGATTCTCCAATATTTGCTGCTGGGCAACGCCACGAGGTGTATTCAAAGAAAAAAGGAACAGCAAAACGAGCAGGATACAACCTCCCCTGAGGCCTACTTTTTTCATTTATTAGAATCCTCCTTGCAAAAAAACTTACAGCCCATTTTCCTCCAAAATCTCCACAAAGGCAGCGCGCTGGCTTTCAAAGCTGAACTTGTTCTTGCAACCGGTATAGTTGGCCTTAAGCGCTGCGATGCGCTGCGAATCATGCAGGAGCGCGTTGAGCGTTATACCGAACTTTTCGGGATCCGACAGGTCTTCCGCTATGCCTACGCCATGCTCGCCCGCCACCATGGATATCTCCTTCATGGAGATATCATAAAGCATGGGCAACGACGCTTCAAAGTATTCCATCAGTTTATTGGGGACGGAATAGGAAAAATATTCATCCATAGCGGAATAAGGCAGTACACCCAAATCGGCATTGACGGTGTACTTAAGCAAATCGCTCTGATTCACCCAGCCGACCATCACGACGCGATCGGGCCTGCCTTCCTGCTGTAAAATATGCAGGAAGGTTTCTTCATAGGGACCGCCGCCGACCACGACAAGGTAACAGTCGTCCGCCAGCCAACGGGTAGCACGTGCCAGATTATCCAGATTTCGCAGCGCGGTCATGCTACCTTGAAAAATAGCTACTCTGGCTTCGAGAGGAATGCCGTAGGCAAGCCAGAACCCGGGCGTGGGCTCTACACTGTCCAGGCTGAGATTGGCGCTCATACAGGAATAAATCACGTCGAAATGCTTGCCGTAGCACTGGCTCATATCCTGTGCCAGATAGCGGCCCACCGTGATGCACACGTCGCACTTGGGGTAAAGTTCTGCCTCGCTCTTTTCAGATAGGGCGATTTTCTGCTCCATGGAGCTTTCCCACAGGCGAGCCTGTTTGTACCACCACTCATGGCAGTCGATCATCAGTGTGCAGCCAGTGACTTCCTTGAGCATCACGCCGATAGGCAGGGTAGGCAGGTCGGCCACATAGACCAAATCAGGCCGCTCTTTCTGAAGCGCGCGGCGTACCTGCTCTAGGATGGGAGAAAAATCATAGACGATTTTGCGATATTCTCGATAATCAAAGCGCTTGCCGCCAAGCTCATCCACGCACAGACCGCTGTAGGGAATAGGAGTGCCGCGATAGAGTTCCGGAGGTTCGTTTTGAAAGGCCCATACGCCGTCATCCGCAGCCTTGCAGTGCGCTGCCAGCGCCTTGCCTTTGGGACCACGGGTATAGGCTACCGCAATATCGCCGTACAGGGCATGCCCCTCTCTGGCGATAACGTTCAAATCTACGTCAACAATCGCGCGTTCATATTCCCTTGCCTCCAGTGCAACCGCGCGACTGGCGATAACGGTTACCCGCTGTGTATGGCTATCGTAGACCAGATAGCGGTCTCCCTTGCCAATCCCAGCCCAATAACCGGAACGCTCACCTTGCGTCAGCAGCGTATAGCCCGCGTTTTTCCCGCGAACCTCCTGTTGCAACACGCTTATATTTGCGGCATATCGACCGTTGACCTGATGATATTGGGACTGTGCGGCAATGATGGATTCTAGCAGCTCGCGTTCCTTGGCCTGCAGAGCATCCAGCCTAAGCGCGTAGAGCTTTACGACACTCCAGTCCAAAGGACGAACTACATATTCGGGATCTTGATCATTTGTAAAGTCCGTATAAGCTGCGGGAAATAGCGTGACTGCATAGCCTTTCTCTATCAGCACGTCCGCAAAGAAAAGGATGCGGCGGTCAATGTATGCGTCATGGGTGATAAGCCATGCTGTGCCAGCCTTTTTCATGCTTTGATTCTCCTCTTCAGTTTGAAGTACAAGTCTTTGCATCCAAGCGATATCAAAAACTCGTATAAGCGTCCGTGCTTATGCAGCCAACAGTGCAAGCGGTCCTTTATTTGCTTGAGCAAGGGATACAGCCAGCGATAGATGCTTTTGCGCCAGCTTTGCCTACAGGAAAGATAGATGCCCAACTCAGCTTCTCCAAGCAAGGTGGTGGAGATAACGGATCGTGCGTCCGGCACGACGCAAGAAGCGAGTGAATGCGGAGTGGCGCTACAGTAGGGCCCCTCTATGCTGCGGACAATCCACCGGCGATTGTCCACTAGTGTTTTCTCCTGGAGGCTGGTTGCGTCTGCCAAATCGGGCATCACATCGACCATGTGCAGCGGTTCCTCCAGGCTGTAGGCAATCCAGCGGCGGTTATCTTCCAGGCTTTCTTTGGAAGGAAGGGAAGCATCAGAACGCTTACCGGATGTTTCATCCTGAGCCTCTCCATGAAGGAAATCATCAGCTTGAATGATCTCCTTTAACCAGTACTGCAATATGCGCGCTTTCTGACTGCTGGTATCGTTGCTAAGCCTCAACCAGACATCCGGTGCATGAGAAAAGGCAACGCCTTTGTCATCCGGAATCAGGAAACGGTACAGTATGTCTCCAGAATCAAAAGCCAGAAAGGAACCGTGATTCGCAGGATACCATAGATAGGGCGTTTCTTTCTCTCCGTCCAGGACGCAGGTATGAAGAGCGATTTCAGGGCCCTCAAAGTAGAACTTGACAAAAAGCGGGCGATAGGCGACATTAAAGGGAAGAACCAGCTCAGACTGGGTTGCTTCCTGTGTCCACTCCCAGGTTTCGACCTGACGTTCGCTCCCATGAGAACAGGAAAGAGCAACCATCACGTTACCAGGTTGGGCTAGCCTTCCTTTGCATCGCAGATGAGCATAGTGGCTTTCCATGGGGGGGAAAGAAACGGCGATCCAAGGCTTTTCCGCCTTTGGATCAGCTCTGAAAAGCAGACTGTCCGCGACTTGTTCCATGACACATCCCGATACATACACGCAGGGCAGCAGCTCGGTACCGGTATACACAACGCTTTGCTGGAAACTTGCGTTGGGCCAGAGCGCGTTGCGTAGACCCTTTATACAATTTCTCTCCATAGGCGAAGAAGGGGGCCTTTGTTCATTCTTTCGGCAGAACAACACACCAATTTCCGTATAAAATGGAAAAGGAGATTGCACGTCGTGGTCCGTGACACGGCGCAGCAGCTCAAGCTCTTTTGCACCGCAAGATGCACTTTGCCCGCCACATACGGGGCATACGGCGTTTTCCACGCAATATACATTCCAGTCAAGTTGCCGCGCCAACTCCGCTTCCATGGCTCCAGTACGCCGGTAGGAGACATCGCCCGTATAGTTGATCAGGATGGGTATCCACTCATCACTGACAAGGGAGATAAGCTTTTCTTGATGAAAGACGCGCTTGTGATGGTTCACATGCCATACGTGGCCGCATTGAGAGCAACATGCCATTGCCATCAACGGATCCTCCCGGAAAGGAACCTGCAAATACAGATACTTCCGGCTAACGCGCTCCATCTCTGCCACGCCCATGGTCAGCACGTCGTCTGTCAGGTGCTCAAGTGTATCGCAAGCCATGCACATGTCAACGGACTTGTCCGGTAAGGGAATGGCCATGATATCCCCCACACAGGTTTGACGCACGTTGTCCTTGAGAATCTCTTCATCAATATCCATGGCCAGCACAGCATAATCAGGCGGAAAGCGGCGATTTACGTAACCCGGACCGGAGCCGATGTCCAGAATGGTTTCGGCATCTGTGGGCAACGCTGCAAGCAAAGACACAATAGCATTGTCGATGGAGCTCACACCCGTGGCGGCTTTTGCGTGCGCCTGTGCGTAATCACCGGCCTCCTGTTTGTTGATTTCATTGATGATTCCATGCCCACAGACCGGAAAAGTTTGCGGCATGGGATAAGATTCCTCCCAGCGCATCCAAAAGGCATCGAATGCACTTTCTTTTTGCAAAGATGTATAATAAAGGCTTTTTAGTCGTACTTCTTCCAGCAACGGACCAAGCTGAACCTGTAGGGGAGAGACTGATTTACTAGATTTTTGCTGGAGCCATTCCAGTAGATTGCCCAGCATCATGACGGCTTTCTGAGGCAGGGGCTGTTCCGGGTCCAGTCTCCTTAACAGATCCAGAAGCTGAGCTGATTTGTGATAACGTTCCTGACCGGAGATGATACTCTGATGTAAGGAGGCTTCAAACCGGACCGTACCCCCTGCAGTCACTGCGACGGCTCTGAGCATGTTTCTCGCAAAAGGACGCAGATCGTCCCTTCCCGTGGCAATCAGGATGTTCAAACTGATCATTTTTTCTCCTTACTTTTTATACGCAGTACCATCGAACACATAATGCACCTGTCCGCAGGACCAGTCGCACGTATGAAGCATCATACCCATGGATTTGCGTATACCAAACGGCTGTTCTACCTTGAAGAAAAGCGCGCGGTCTGCCACACAGTAGGCAGATTCTTCTGCAAAGCGGCTCATATCGCATTGGTCAAATATACCTATGCTCACCATGTATTCGCCCGCCCCCAGACGAAGCGGGGAAAGACAGGCATCCAAGATGATTTCACCGTTCAGAGCTTCGATTCCAATGGATTCGCTCGGGCAAAAAACCTGAGTTGCGACCTTCCCGTCGCGGGTCATCACACATACGACCGCAACGAAGGAAAGGACGGGCTGAACCGTATGCGCCCTGATCTGAAAACGCAGCGTATCACCCGTAATAAAAACACGGCTGCTTTTTCCTCGTCCATCAAAAATGTCCAGGTTGTCAATGACCATTTTCAAAGAGCCATACAAGGAATTCGTTTTTTTCAAGCCTTCCAGACTTGAAGCTTCTGTCTCCGTCGGTACGGCCACGGGAGATCCATCGTCGGTCTTTTGGTCGTCCTGATTGGCACAGACCTGGGCAGACGGCGCTTGGGACTGAGCGTCTTTGCTGGACAGTTCGACGACCTTCTGGGAAATAGGCTCCGTTCGGATACTTTCCTCCTTCTCGGATACAGCACTTTCTTCCAGTTGGAAGTCAAAAGAGGTCCACCCGTTTTGAATTTCGCCCAAACGGTGGTAGCCATGGCCATTGAAGTATTCCAGATAGATTCTTTCCCGGGTGTCCGGACGCGCGTTCACACGGATGGTTAGTGGCCTAACGGCCAAGTGCAAGGGCAGCGCCATTTGGAAGGGCGCGTGGCAGTTAGTCCCGTTCTGATCGCAGTACGCACGGCAGAAATTACCACGGTCTTTTTTCGCGTTCCCCCAGTCCATAGCCCCTTTTTCTACAATTACATGTGTGAACTGTTCTGGGTCGTTATCCATGGGCGCTCCCATATGCAGAGTAGAAATTAACTGATCTTCACTAAGAAGCTCGCAGCAATAAATTAGGTGCGAAAAGGAAGGATGATCCTGATCACATACAAAGCGGAAGACCAGCACCTGCGTCGCCTCATCGGCCTGGGTAATGCTAAGCATGGTTTTACGGCTGACGCGATACTCCTTGGCGCGGGCGCGCAATTCCTCCTCGTCACGAATTTTCCTGTTGTAAATTTTGGATACTTCAAGAGCTGTTCCTCGATGTGTAATTTCGCCCCGCTCCAACAGAATGGCATTGTTGCAAATTTCCAGCACGCTGTCCATGCTATGCGATACAAAAAGCACGGTGGCGCCTGTTTCCTGTGTAAGGTGTTTCATGCGCTCGGCGCATTTGGACGTAAAAGCTGCATCGCCAGCACCAAGCACCTCGTCGATGATCAAAATATCCGGCTCAAGAGAGGTAGATACAGCAAACGCCAATCTGGAATACATGCCGGCAGAGTAATATTTGACTGGCTGATTAATATAGTCCTCAAGCTCGCTAAACTCGACTATCTCATCAATGGAGCGCTCCACCTTCCGATGATCCATGCCAGCATATGCCAGGGCGGTGCGGATGTTCTCAATGCCGGTGAATTCAGGATGAAAGCCCGTGCCGATCTGCAACAGCGCCTGGATATTTCCGTTTACCTTGACTGAACCTTCGGTGGGTTTTAGATTTCCTACAATCAGCTTGAGCAAGGTGCTTTTGCCGGCGCCGTTGCGTCCTATGATACCGATTCGCTCTCCCTTGGGAACAACCAGATCCACATTGCGAAGAGCCCAGAATTCCCGATATTTGGGCTCATGGTTCCAAAACCGTAGCTTTTCAATGCCGAATAGGTCCCGGATACGGTCCGACTGCTTGTCAAAGAGCCGGTACATCTTTCCCAGAGCATGGGCCTCTAACGCATTTGCCATGCCATTCCTCCTCGAACCTCACATGTTGTCATCGAAAAGCTGCTTCATCTTTTCAAAAAACCAGAATCCCAACAGGAAAGTGAGCAGTGAAAAGATAATCAGGACGGGAAGCACCTGCTGCGTGGGGAACCGGTTGTAGATCAGGCAGTCCTGATATGCCGTAATAAAATAGTACAAGGGATTAGCTTTGAGCAGTCCGCGCAGACCTTCCGGTATCATCTCAGGCGTATAGGCAATGGGACTGACCATCATCAGAAACATGGTAACAATACCGATAAAACTTTGCGTATCGCGTAACAGCACATTCAGTGATGAGATGATCCATCCCACCCCGATGCCGAAAACAACCTGAAAAAACCAAAGGGGTAACACCATCACGGCCCACCAACCAAGTCCGCCTGTTACGGCTAGAGCCACCAGTAACAGCACCATACCCACAACCTCGGTACACTGGCTCAATAGGATAGCCTTGACCGGGATAATCTCAATGGGGTATAGCGTGTTTTTGATCAACGAGGCGTTGGCGGTGACGGAAACCACGCTGTTGGCCAACCCTTCGCTAAAGCCTAAGAAGGGAATAAGGCCGGCGAAGATCAGCATCACATACTGGGGTGTGCTCATTTGTTCCAAGCGAAGCCGTAGGATAAACACATACACAATGGAGTATGCCGTCAGCATTAGTGCTGGATACAGTACCAGCCAAAACATGCCCAGTACAGACCCCGCGTAGCGTGAGCGGATGTCAGACCAAGTCGTGGCCCATAGCATCTTTCTGTGGGTCCAGATGATCTCAATGGAGCGCAATAACGGAACCTTCCTTTCGCATGACGTGTTCATCGCCCAAGCTCCCGGCGGATTGCAGCGATTACGCTGTCCATTTCCTCAGGTGTGATATAGGGGGAAATCGGAAGCGACAGCACGCGCTGGGAAAGCGCTCGGGCGTGCTCACAGGTTATGGGCTGCGCTTCTGCCACATCCTCAAAGGCGTGCTGCTGGCTCATGCAGGTCCGGTAATAGATCATGGTTGGAATGCCTTGCGCGTGCAACGCATTCATTACGCGGTTTCGCTCCTCCTCGTCTGCGAGACGAATGGTGTACTGCGCCCACGAGGAGAGCATACCTTCAGGGATCACGGGTGTCTCTACGATGCCGCCGAGACGTAAGGTGTAGTAGGCAGCAGCCTGGTTGACTGCATCCAGTTCAAAGCGGATAAATGCATCCAGCTTTGCCTTGAGGATGGCCGCCTGCAGAGTATCAAGACGGGAATTCACACCGATGCGGACATTGTCATATTTGTCCGTTCCCTTCCCGTGGACCGCCAGCGAGCGGACCAGAGCGGCCAGTTCACTGTCATTAGTGAATATTGCCCCTCCATCACCATAACATCCGAGCGGCTTAGCCGGGAAAAAGCTGGTGGTAGCCGCATCGCCAAAGGAACAGCATTTTTGGCCATTCTGCATGCCGCCGAAGCCTTGGGCTCCGTCCTCCAAAATCTTCAGACCGTATTTGCGGGCAATAGGCTCTATGCGGGCGTAATCAGCTGGGGCGCCAAACAAATCCACGGAGATGACCGCGCGAGGTATTAGCTTTCCCTCTGCTGCAACCGCCTGGATACACCGTTCGAGGCTAGTCGGATCCATATTGAAGGTACCATCCAGTACATCCACAAAAATAGGGGTGGCGCCACGATCCCGTGGAGTTTCAGCAGAGGCGAAGAAGGTAAAATCCGGAACGAACACAGCGTCGCCCGGTCCGATCCCCCAGGCACGCAGAACCAGGGAAAGCGCGTCCGTTCCATTTCCACAGGTGATGCAGTGTCGGACACCGACATAGTCGGCCAGCTGTTGCTCCAGATCACGTACGGCTTTCCCGCTGATGAATGCGGATTCCTCGATCACTTCCCCAATACTGCTGTCAATCTGCGCTTTGAGATGATGATACTGTGCCTTCAGATTGCGAAACTCCATCGCGTGTTTCCTCCTTGCAAGACTATTTGCACCTGTATGCAGACAAATGCTTCTGCTTACAGCACCTCGATGTTTTCACAGAGGCCCAGAGCCTTGGTGACATTTTTGGTGTCGAAGATCAGTCTGGCATGCTTTTGGACAAAGGCATAGTCAACATTGGTGTGTCCGCAGGTGATCATGACGAGATCGGAATCCTCCAGCAGCTCGCGGCTCAACTCTGGTTCGCTGGTCATCGTCTGGCCGTTTTCCACAAACTTGGGAACCCAGGGATCGTAATAGCGCACGTTTGCGCCGACCTTCTTGAGCTCATCAATCACACGAATAGCGGGGCTTTCACGGTAGTCATCGATATCCTGCTTGTAGGAAACGCCCAAAACGAGTACATTGGCACCATTAATGGCTTTTTGGGCGACACGGTTGAGCATGCGCATCGCACGGTCCACACAGTAGGCAGGCTGGCCGTCGTTGATGATCATGCTGTTCTCTATCAGCGTGGTGTGGAAGCCGTACTCCCTGGCCTTCCATGTCAGGTAATAAGGATCCAGCGGAATGCAGTGGCCACCCAAGCCAGGGCCAGGATAGAATGCCTGGAATCCATAGGGCTTTGATTTGGCGGCATCAATGACTTCCCAGATGGGAATGTTCATCCGGTTGCACAGGCGCGCCAATTCGTTTACCAGACCGATATTTATGTTACGGTAGGTGTTTTCCAAGATTTTCTCCATTTCCGCCACGGAGGGAGAGCTGGCCTCAAAGACCTCGCCATCCAGCACTTCACGGTACATGGCGGCGATCACCTCGGTAGCGTCCTTGCCGATGGCACCTACCACTTTTGGGGTGTTTTTGGTCTTATAGATCAAATTGCCGGGGTCCACTCGCTCCGGCGAGAAGCCCAGATAGAAATCCTCGCCGCATTTCAGCCCGGAGATATCCTCCAGAATGGGCTTGATCAGTTCTTCGGTAGTACCGGGATAGGTGGTAGACTCCAGAACAATGATGCTGCCACGGTGAATGTGCGGAGCAATGGCTCGGGTAGAACTTTCCACATAGCTGATATCAGGTTCCTGATGCTTGTCCAGCGGTGTTGGCACGCAGATGGCGACAAAGTCTGCGGAGGCGATTTGGGAGAAGTCCGATGTTGCACTGAAGCGCCCCTGTTTCACCAGACTGGCCAACTCGTCATCGACCACGTCCCCGATGTAATTGTGACCTTCGTTCACCAGACGCACCTTTTCGGCATTCACGTCAAATCCGACTGTACGAAAGCCCACCTTTGCCTTTTCGACCGCCAAAGGCAGCCCCACATACCCTAGGCCTACGACACCTACGTTTATGTCATGATTGCGAATTTTTTGGAGAAGGGTTTCTTTCATAGCCATGATTTTCATATCTCCTTTGCTCGTTTATATGTTTGGATAAAGAGAGAATTAAAAGCGTCCGACAAAGTCCAGGGTGCCGCAATGTTCCAGCGGCAGCTTCACAGGTTTTCCCGTGGATGCGCTGAGATAGATAGCAAGCACCATTTCAACAGCGCGCAGTCCGGCCTCGCCATCTACATAAGGGTTGCGGTTCTCGCGAATCGCCTGAATCATATCTCCATACAGGGGCTTGTGGCCAAAGCCATACACATTTGGCGGATTTTCACAAAATTCATCTTTTATGGCCTGCGAGTCGTTCTTATCATCGGCGAACGCCCATTCTTCAATGGTGTTCACACTTTTACCGCCGGCCTTTACCGTACCTGTGCTTCCGAACAGATACAGGGTTTCCTCCAGATTATGGGGATAGATATTCGTGGTTCCTTCAATGACTCCATAGGAACCGTTTTTGAAACGCACCAAGGCCAGCCCCAGATCTTCGGCCTCGATATAGGGATGCATTAGCCGGTCAGTCAAAGCAAAGACTTCGTCCACCTCATCACCCATCATCCAGCGCAGGAGATCAATGTTATGAATACACTGGTTCATTAGCGCGCCACCGTCCGAGGCCCAGGTGCCGCGCCAAGGCGCCTGCTTGTAATAGTCCTCACTGCGATTCCAGCGAATATGAGCCGTCCCATAAAGCATTTTCCCAAAACGATTCTGCTCATATGCAGAACGGATTTTCTGAATGGACTTGTTAAAGCGGTTTTGATGACAGGTGCAGAGCTTGACTCCCTTTTCCTTCGCCTTGTTTACTAGGGAACGGGCATCAACCATGGAAAGGGCCAGCGGCTTTTCTACAATCACATTGCAGCCGGCATCCATGCAATCCATCGCAATGGAAAAGTGCTTACCACTGTCGGTGGCAATCGCTACCAGCTCCGGTTTTTCTATCCGTAGCATCTCATGATAGTCCTGATAGAGACGGGGAGATTGCCCGTCTGTAATAAACTGCTTCTTTTGCTCCATGCGTTCCTCAAGCAAATCGCACATTGCAATGAATGCCAGATTGTCTGCGTGATGAACGGCTGCCGCTACATGGTTGGGAGAAATCCTTCCGCATCCGATCAGACCATAGCGTATTTTTTCCAAAGCAAATTTCCCCTTTTGTTTTTTA
>NBJMC04203__coassemble_311_pt1 | contig 32502 bp, 35 predicted proteins | sample NBJMC04203__metabat2_high_PE_053 | metagenome-assembled genome bin NBJMC04203 | reverse complement strand
TGCCGTCGGGGTTGGTGGTGCACACCAGGTAGAAGCCGGAGAAGGAGTTGATGGCGTTCATCAGCTCGTCGCCGGTGAGCGCATTGTCGCCGTAGAAATCGGTCACGGAAGCGCTGGTGAACGCGTCCACCTCGGCCATGGCGGGCGCGCAGGCCAGCAGGGCCGCCATCAGGAGCATCACAAGCCGCAGCATCATCTTTTTCATGGGAACCACACATCCTTTCTGTTTCCGGCGGTCCCTTGAACAGGCCGCCTTTTCCTGACTGATTATATCACATCCGTTCCCTTACGGACAAGCCTTAATCCTCGCATACGACGCGCACGGCGCTTCCGCCCGCAGGCGACGCGCATACCTCGATCTTTCTGGGGATGCATTCCTTGAGCGCGGCCACATGCGAAATCACACCGATCAGCCGCCGCCCGCCGGCCAGCTCCTGGAGCACGTTCAGGGCGCGCAGCAGCGTTTCCTCGTCCAGTGTGCCGAAGCCCTCGTCGATGAACAGCGTGTCCAGCCGCACGCCTCCGCGCCGCGCCTGCACCACGTCGGCAAAGCCCAGCGCCATGGCCAGCGACGCCAGAAACGACTCCCCGCCGGAGAGCGTGCCCACGTCGCGCACCTTGCCGGTGTGGCGGTCCAGCACGTCCAGTGCAAGCCCCGCCTTGCCGCCCAATCCCTCCTCCTGCTTCTGGCACAGGCTGAACCGCCCGTCGGACATGCGCGTAAGGCGGACGTTGGCCGCGATGATCACGCGGCGGAAATAGTATTGCAGCAGGTAGTTTTCCAGCGGGATCTTCCGGGCTCCGCGCACGTTGCCCGACGCCGTGCGGTACAGATCATCCAGCACGCCGAAGTCCTCCAGCCGCTGCTCCACCTCATCCACGGCGCGCTTGAGCTGGGGCAGCAGGCGGCTGTCGTGCGAAAGGCGCGCCTGGGCGTCCTTCTCCTGCCGGAGCAACGCCTCGGCACGGACGCGCAAGGCCTCGGCACATTCTCGCAGGGCTTCGCCGTCCACGGCCTGTTTGCCCTCCCACAGTTCGGCCAGGCTCGCCAGCGCCGCCTCGGCAGCCGATAGCGCGCTTTCGTAGCGGGCGAGACGGGCGGCCATGGCGTTTTCCTCCGCCTCTTCCATCAGCGCGGCGCGATAGGCGGCCTCGCCGTCAAAGCCCTCGTCGCCCAGAGCGTCGCGCCAGGCGGCGTCCGCATCCAGAGCCAAAGCCGCCTGCGCCTCGCGCTCGCTCCGGCTGCTGCCGAGCAGGGCGCGCGCGGCCTCCAGCGCGCTCTGCGCCGCCTGATGCTCGCGCCGCGCATCCTCCATGGCCCGGCGAAGGTCATCTATCAGGCGGGTGAAGCGGGCATGTTTCTCCCGGCATTCCCTCTCCAACGCCTCATCGGGGGTCTTGTCGCCGATCACCTCCGCGAGCCGCTGACGCAGATGCTCAAGATCGCTTCGGGCGGCGGCGCATTCCTCTCCTGCCCGGCCGGCGGCGTGGTCGGTTTCGTCGCGCCGGGCGGCGGCGGCGTCCACCTGCGCCTTGTCCGGCGCGGCGTCCAGATGCTTCGCGCGGACGGGATGCTCGCGGGAGCCGCACACCGGGCAGGGCTGGCCGGGCCGAAGCAGATCCGCCAGCACGCCAGCCTGGTCCGCCAGATAGGCGGCGGAAAGCTCCGCATAACGGGCGGCGGCGGCCTCGCGGGCCTCCAGCGCGCGGGTCAGCGCGGCCGCGCGTTTGTTCAGCTTCGTGACCGCCTCGTGATGGGCGGCAAAGAGCGGAAGCGCCTCGGCCAACCGGTCCCGCTTGCGCCCAAGGTCCTCCAGGCGGTCCTGCTGCGCCTGCGCCTGCGCTTCGCGCTCCTTCGCCTCCTGCTGCGCGGCCTCGGCCCGTTCGACGGCGGCCGCCTGTTCCAGAATGCGCTTATCCAGCGCGGCCAGCCGGTCCCGTTCCCGCAGGGCCGCCTCTTCCAGCCGCCGCACGGCGCGGGCGCGGCGCGCCCTGTCCAGCGCCTCCGCCAGCGCGTCCATTTCCGGCTTCCTGGCGCGCAGTGAAAGCGTTTCCGTGCGTTTGTCCGCCAGGCTCTGCACGCCGCGGTTGCACGTCTCCGCGTTGGCGAGCGCGGACTCCGCGTCCCGCAGCTCGCCCTGGACCAGCTCGCGCTGGTCCGCTGCCTCCTTGAGCGCCGCCTTGCCGCTCTCCATCCGGATGCGCAGCGCCTCCAGCAGGCGAGGGCCATGCACGCTGGAAGCGGCATAATCCCGCCACTCCGGCGGTCCATCCCCGGCGGCCTGCGCGGCCAGCGCGGCATAGGCCGCCTGCGCCTTTTCCAGCCCGGTCTGGGCCTGGGCGCGGCGCTCGCGCAGAATCTGCGTAATGTCCTCATACAGCTGGGTGTCAAAGATGCGGCGAAAGATCAGCGCGCGCTTCTGGCTATCCGCGCGGAGGATGGAAAGAAAATCCCCCTGGGCAATCATGGCTACCTGCGCAAACTGCGCCGCATCCAGCCCCAGCAGTTCCTCCACCGCGGCATTGACCGCATCGATGCGCCCATGGACGGTTCCATCCTCGCAAACCAGCTCCGCCTCGGCGGGGCGCGGCGTTTTCCGGCCGGGCTTGAGGTATTCGGGACTGCGCCGTACAGTCCAGCGCCTGCCGCCGCTCTCAAAGGTGAAGCGCACCCAGGTTTCGTCCGCCGGGCCTGCGAAATCGCTGCGGAAGCTCTTGCCGCTGCGCCGTTTGGCTCCGCCGGAGGCCACGCCGTAGAGCGCGAAGGAAATGGCGTCGAACAGCGTGGTCTTGCCCGCGCCGGTATCCCCGGCGATCAGAAACAGGCCGCTTTCGCCCAGCCGGGTAAAATCCACCGTCTCCAGCCCCGCATAGGGGCCGAAGGCGCTCATCTCAAGCCTGATGGGCCGCATGCCGCATCGCCTCCGCTTCCTCGATCACCTGCCGCATCACCGCAAGCCGTCGTTCGTCCGGCGCCACGCCATTGTTCTGCGCCTCGTAAAAGGCCGTGAAATGCTCCAGCGGCGTGCGCCTTTCCGCGGCCTCCACCTCCGCCTCCGCCTGCGCCATGCCGTCGTTGGTGCGGCTGTTGCGCACCCGCATGCCGATCAGGTTGGGATAGGTGATACGCAGCGCGCCGATCGGGTCCGCCAGCGCCTCCTCGTCGGTCAGTTCGGCATAGACATAGTCCTCGCTGGCGCATTCGGGCGCGGTCAGCTGCGCCAGCGCGCCCCGCGCGGTGCGCAGATCATGCGGCGCCACAAAGGGGCGCTCCTCCACGCCGCGCAGGCCCTCCGGCCCCAGATCCACCAGCAGCGCGGCCTTGCGCTGGCGCTCCTCCGACAGCGAGTATTTCAGCGGCGATCCGCAGTAGCGTACGCGCCCGCCGCACAGCTTTTGCGGGGAATGCAGATGTCCAAGTGCCACATAGTCAAAGCCTTCAAACAGCGAGGCGCTCACCTGGTCCGCCCCACCCAGGGAGAGGGCCTCGGAATCGCAGGTTGCGGCGCCGGTGACGTACTGATGCGCAACCAGCACGTGCCGCACGCCGGGCTCCCGCACGGCGGTGGACAGCGCCGCGCGCACCGCGTCCTCGAAGGTGCGAACATCCTCGAAATACGGACGCACGGCGGATGGACGCAGGAACGGCATCAGCCACACGCGCACCTCCCCGCAGGCGTCGCGCAGGGTATGTCCGTACAGCCTGCCGTCAAACGCCGGGGAGAGAAACACCCCGCACCGGCCCAGCAGCTCGCGGCAGTAGGCCACCTGTTCGGGCGCGTCGTGGTTGCCGCTGACGGCAAAGACGGGTTTTTCCAGCCTGCGGAGCGCCACCAGAAAATCGCTTACGACGCGAATGGCCTCCGCCGGGGGCTGGGGCTTGTCGTAGAGATCGCCTGCCAGCAGCACCGCGTCGCACTCCCCGGCCATCTCCACGGCCTGTGCCAGCACGGCCCGCTGATCGTCCAACAGGCTAATGCCGCTCAGCCTGCGCCCGATGTGCAAATCGGACAGGTGCAAGAAACGCATAAGGCCCCTCCCTTCCGCACGGCCCGGAGCCGGCAGGGGTATGGTACCTCTTTTTTTTGAAAAAGACAATACGCGCGCATCTTCCCTTTTCAGAGCAAATGTTGTAGAATAAACCAGAAACGCAGCTTTTTCAAAGAGGAGCGGATGGGCGTGATCGAGCTTGTCATCAACCCCGTGGCCGGCAAGGGGCGCGCCCTTGGCATCGGCGAGGAGGCAGCCGAGCTGCTCAAGAGCCGCGGCATCGCCTTTGCAAAGCACCTGACGGATCATCCGCGGCATGCCACGGAGCTGGCGCGCGAGGCCGCCGGACGCGGGGCGGAAACGGTGATCGCCTTCGGCGGCGACGGCACGCTGACCGAAACGGCCGCCGGCCTTCGGCACACGCGCACGGCGCTGGGCGTGGTGCCCGCGGGCACGGGCAACGACTTTGTCAAAACCATCGGCACGCCGCGTGAGTGGCGCGCGGCGCTGGAATTTATCCTGACGCATCCGCCGCGACCGGTCAACAGCGGCATGATGAACGACCGCTTCTTTCTCAACGTGGGCGGCGCGGGATTCGACGTGATGGTGCTGGACTTTGCCAACGCGGCGCGCAAGCGCCTAAGCGGCATCGGCTCCTATCTCTACGGGGTGCTGCGCGCGATCTCCGCGTTCCGGCCCATTCCCATGCATGTGGAAATCGGCGGGGACGTGGTGCTGGACGGCCAGTACATGATCTGTTCGGTGGGCAACGGCCGCTTCATCGGCGGCGGCATTCCCATCACGCCAAAGGCCGACGTGACCGACGGCCTGTTTGATATTCAGCTGGTGGACGCGGTGCCCCGCTGGAAAATTCCGTTTTACTTGCCCTCGCTGATGATGGGCACGCTGTTCAAGCATCCGCCCGCGCATAACTACCGCGCAAGCAGCTGCACCTTGACCTCGCCGGGCATGCGGCTGCAGCTGGACGGCGAAATTCTGCCCGTGGAGCGCACGCATTTCGTGTGCGAAAGCGACGCGCTGCTGATGCACTGGTAAGCTGCTTGTAAACTTTTTGGCGCGCGGCGGCTGAAAAGGCCGCTTTGGGCCCACAATATGGTATAATGGGCGACAGAGGGGGCAAATGCGTTCCTCTCGCGCAGGAGCTGCCGGACGCGCGTGGGTATCTGCCGCAGAAAGGCAGCGTAGACTGATGAGGGAATGATGTTTCACGGCGGGAAAGCCAGGGCCTATGTTTCGCACCGGCCTGTTTCGCTACTGCAAAGAAAAGAAAGGATGTTACGCATGGCAGCTTTGGGCAACAACGTAAAGATGGCGTTTTTGAAAGGCTTGGAGGCGCTGGGCAAGGGAGCCAGCAACATGGCCACCAACGCCCATCAGAAGCTGAATGAGATCAACCTGGAAACCCGCCGGCGCGAGCTGCTCAGCGAGATTCCTGTGCGGGCGCTGGATTTGTGGCAGCAGGGCGAGCCCATGCCCCAGCCCCTGGGCGATATGCTCAGCGAGCTCAGCGCCCTGGACGAACAGCTCACCGTGCTGCGCGCCCAGCGCTATGCGCGCGTGGAAACCGAGGCCGAAGAGAGCGCCGCGGCTGCGCCGGAAAGCGAATCCGTGCCGGAAGATGAGGATACCCTGCCGGACGCCGTTTCGGAAACGGACGGCACGGGCCGGGAGGGAGCGCTGGACAAGGCGGTCGACGCGCCTGAGGGCCCGGGCGCGACCGGGGAGGACGAGGACGAACCCCGCCCGGACCTGCGGCCCGTAGAGCCGGACCCCATCGACGAGGGCGAAACCGGCGGCAACGCCTGACCGGTTATAAAACAGGAAAGCAGCAAGGCGCTTCCGTCCTGTCCAGGCGGAAGCGCCTTGCTGCTCCTTACGCGCCATGTTCCTCGTCCGCAGCCAGGGGAAAGGTCAGGGTCATCACGGTTCCGCGGCCCACCTCGCTGTCCAGCTCGATGCGGGCATGGTGGTATTCCGCGCCGTGCTTGACGATGGACAGGCCCAGACCCGTACCGCCCGTCTGCTTGGAGCGGCTGCCGTCCACGCGGTAGAAGCGCTCGAACACCTTGTCCTGGTGCTCCGGCGGAATGCCGATGCCCGTATCGGTCACGCGCACGCGCGCGCCGTCCGCAAGGCGGCTCACCTCCACCTGCACCTCGCCGTTGAGACGGTTGTACTTGACGCCGTTTTCGATGACGTTGCGCAGCATCTCATCCAGCAGGGTGGGGTCGGCGTTGATGGAGACGTTCTCGCCTGTCAGGCGCACGGTCACGTTTCTCTCCGCGGCGGTCTCGGCGTTTTCCTCCACGGCCGCGCGCGCGGCCTCCAGCAGGTCCACGCTGCGCTGGCAGCCCGCGGCGAAGCCCTCGTCCAGCTTGCTCAAATGCATGATGTCCTCGATCAGTTTGAGCAGCCGGCGGCTCTCGTTATAGATCTTGCGGGCAAATACCGGAATATCTTTGGGTTCGGTCATGCCGCTCTGCATCAGCTCCGCATATCCGGAGATGGTGGTCAGGGGCGTGCGCAGCTCATGGCTGACATTGGCGGTGAAACGCTTGCGCGCCGCCTCGGAGGCGTTGCGCTCGGTCACGTCATGCAGCAGCAGCACCAGTCCCTCGTTGTGGCGCACCGTGCTGGCCGTGAGCAGGTATTCGCGTCCGCCTGCGCTCATGTCCGCATGCGCGCCGCCCTCCGCAATGGCCTTTTCCACCGTGTCCAGCAGCGTTTGCGAGCGGTTGTAGACGGAAAGCGGCGTTTTTCCGTCCGCAGGCCGGGACGTGTGCAGAATGGCGCGCGCGCTGTCGTTCATCAGCAGCACATGGCGGTGCGCATCCAGAATCAGCAGTCCCTCGTTCATGTGGCCGATGATCGTTTCCAGCTCGCCCCGTCGCGCGTCGATTTCCCGCATCTGCGTCTCCAACCGCCGGTTCTGCTCGGCCATGCGGCGCAGCATGGGCGTCAGCTCGTCGTACACGCGGTTTTCCAGCGGGTTCTCCAGATTGATTTCGTTGATGGGCCTCACCAGCGACCGCGTCCAGAGCCGGGAGAGGACGGCGGCCACGATCAGCAACGCCGCGATGCCCGCCGCCAGCGCCCAGCCCATGCGCCACAGCGATCCGGCCAGGCTGCTCTGCGTAGCGGAGAGGCGCAGGTAGCTGCCATCCCACAGCTTTTGGGCGCAGTAGAGCTGCTCCTCCAGCAGGGTCTGGGAAAAACGGCGGGCAAAGCCGGCGCCCGTTTCGCTTGCTTCGGTGATTTCCTCGCGGCCCAGATGATTTTCCATGCCGGCGGCGCTGCTCTGGTTATCGTAGCGCACCGTGCCGTCCGGCGCGATCCACGTCAGGCGGTTGGGCATGTTCAGCGCCTTGAGCGCCGTCTCCTCGGCCTCCTGATCCGCGGCCTGCTCCATCAGCGTGGACAACATGTCCAATTCCTGCCACAGCTGGCTCTCCAGCTGCTCGCCGGACTGGCGGTAGCTCACCGCCGCCGCCAGCAGCCCGACCGTCAGCGCCGTGGCCAGCGTGAGCAGCAGCAAGCCTCTAAAGATTCTTTTCTGCATCCGCATCCTCCAATCGGTAGCCCACGCCGCGCACCGTTTGCAGGCATCGGCTGGCCTCGCCCAGCTTGACGCGCAGGGTGCGCATATGCACGTCCACGGTGCGGGTATCGCCAGGATAATCCACGCCCCATACCGCATCCAGCAGTCGTTCGCGCGTAAGCGCAATGCCCCGGTTGATCAGCAGGTAGCGCAGCAGCTCAAATTCCATATGGGTTAAAGTCACGTCCCGCCCCTTGACAAAGACCCGGTGGCGCGCCACATCCATGCGCAAATCGCCAACGGCGAGCTCCGTCTGCGGCGACTGCTCATCCCCGGCGCGACGAATCACCGCCCGCACACGGCTGAGCAGCTCCATCACGCCGAAGGGTTTCACAATGTAATCGTCCGCGCCGCCGTCCAGCCCCTGCACCTTGTCCATCTCCTCCCCGCGCGCCGTGACCATGATCACCGGCAGGCGGCGGGTGCGGGGGTCCTGCCGGAGCCGGGCCAGCAGGCGGTTGCCGTCCTCGCCGGGCAGCATCACATCCAGCAGGACCAGCTTGGGCAGCTGAACGCGCACGGCCTCCAGAAAGGCCTCCCCCTCCTCAAAGCCGCGCGCTTCAAAGCCCGCCTGTTTCAGCGCATAGCACTCCAGCTCGCGGATGCCCGGATCGTCCTCTACGACGTAGATCATTGAAGCTCTTCTCCCTTATAGGAACCGGTTACGGAGAATTCCACCCATTCCCCGATGTTCACGGCGTGGTCTCCGATGCGTTCAAAGTATTTGGCGATCATCAGGATATCCAGCGCCTGCTGGCCCCGGGATGCGTCGCGCGTGAGCAGTTCGATCAGCTCCGCCTTCACGCGCATGAACAGATCGTCCACCACGTCGTCGGCCGCCATGACTGCCCGTGCCAAGTGTACATCACTGGCAACGTATGCGTCAATGACCTTGTGTACCATATCGACGGTCTCGCGCGCCATGTCGCGCATCAGGCGGGGATTGTCCAGCCCCTCCATGCCGTCCATCATGGTCACGATCTCGCAGATATCCGCAGCCTGATCGCCCACGCGCTCCATATCGGTGATCATCTTCAGCGCGGAGCTAACCTTGCGCAGGTCGCGGGCGATGGGCTGCTGAATCAGAAGCAGCCGCAGGCACATGCTTTCGATGGTCCGCTCCTTCTGGTCGATGAGGTGATCGGCCTCCATCACGCTTTTGGCCAGCGCCACGTCGTGGCGCATCAGCGCGTCGCATGCCTTGTCGATGGCGCTTTCGATCATCGCGCCCATGGAGATCATCTCGCGGGCCAGCTCCTCCAGTTGCTCGTCAAATTGCCGGCGCATATCAGCCGAACCTCCCTGTGATATAATCCTCGGTGCGCTTTTCGCGGGGGTTGGAAAACAGCTTTTCCGTGGGGCCCGTCTCCACGATTTCCCCCAGCAGGAAAAAGGAGGTCTGGTCGCTTACGCGCAGGGCCTGCTGCATGTTGTGCGTGACCATCACGATGGTATACTGCTCCTTGAGCTCCACCACCAGTTCCTCGATTTTGCCGGTGGAGATGGGGTCGAGCGCGGAGGTCGCCTCGTCCATGAGCAACACCTCCGGCTGCACGGCCAGGGCGCGGGCGATGCACAGCCTTTGCTGCTGGCCGCCGGAGAGGGCCATGGCGCTTTTTTGCAGCCGGTCCTTGAGCTCGTCCCAGATGGCCGCTTGCCTTAGGGACTGCTCCACCAGCTCGTCCAGGCGCGCGCGTCCATGGATACCGTGCGTGCGCGGACCATAGGCGATGTTGTCGTACACGCTCATGGGGAAGGGATTGGGCTTTTGAAACACCATGCCCACGCGCTTGCGCAGGAGGTTGACGTCGGTATCCGGGGTCAGTACGTCGGTGCCGTCCAGCAGCACCCTGCCGGTCACGCGGCAGCCGGGCACCAGGTCGTTCATGCGGTTGAGGGTCTTGAGCAGCGTGCTCTTTCCGCAGCCGGACGGCCCGATGAACGCCGCGATGCCGTTGCGCGGAATGCTCAGGTCAATGCTCTTGAGCGCGTGAAACTTTTCATAATACAGGTCGAGGTTTTCGATCTTCAGCTTATCCATGCGCTATCCCCTTGTCAGTTTTTTGGCCACGAAGGCGCTCAAGGCGTTCATGCCCACCACGATCACCAGCAGCACCACCGCCGTGGCCGAGGCTTCAGGCACGTGCAGGCCCTCGCCGGAGAGCACATACATATGCACCGCCAGCGTGCGGCCGGAGCTCATCACGCCGCTGGGCCAGTCCGCCACGGTACCGGCGGTGTAGATGAGGGCGGCGGTCTCTCCCACCACGCGGCCGATGGCCAGAATCACACCCGCCAGGATCCCACTCATGGCCGGCGGCAGCACGATGCGCGTGACCGTACGCAGCCTGCCCGCACCCAGGCCGAAGCTGCCCTCGCGGTAGCTGTCCGGGATGGAGAGGAGCGCTTCCTCCGTGGTGCGCAAAATGAGGGGCAGAATCATCACCGCCAGCGTCATTCCGCCCGCCAGCAGCGAATAGCTCCACCGGAGCGAGGTCACGAAAAACATCATGCCGAACAGTCCGTACAGGATGGACGGGATGCCCGCAAGCGTTTCGGCGGTGAGGCGCACGGCCTTGACGATCTTGGAGGAACGATTGGCGTATTCGGCCAGATAAATCGCCCCGCCCACGCCCAGCGGCACGGCCAGCAGCAGGGACAGGAGCGTCATGATGACGGTATTGAACAAAGCGGGCAGCAGGCTCACGTTTTCGCTGTTGTATTCCAGCGCAAACAGGCTGGGCTTGAGATTGGGGATGCCGGTGATAAGGATATAGCCGATAATCAGCGCGAGCGCGCCCGCGACGATCAGGGCCGCCGTCCCGCAGAGCAGGCGTGCCAGAAACGAACCCGGATACCGCGCCGCATTTCGGACCAGCAAACGAACGCGCTTCATTGCACCTGCCTCCTGTTGAGCGCCGAAAACAGCGCGTTGATCAGCAAGATGAACACAAACAGCACCACGCCGGTGGCGATGAGGGCCTCGCGGTGCAGGTCCGCTGCGTAGCCCATCTCCATCACGATGTTGACCGTCATGGTGCGGATGCCCTTCAAAAGACCCTTGGGCATACGGGCCTGGTTGCCCGCCACCATCATCACGGCCATGGTCTCGCCCACGGCGCGCCCCACACCCAGGATGATGGCAGCCAGAATACCGCTTCTGGCGGCGGGAACCACCGTGCGCAGCACGCTGGCCTCCCTCGTCGCCCCCAGGGCAAGGCTGCCTTCGAAATAGCTTTCGGGCACTGCGCGAATCGCGGATTCTGCCTGCAGGATGATCGTAGGCAGAATCATCATCGCCAGCAGGAGGCATGCAGTGAGCATGCTGTTTCCGTCCCCGCCGAAGGTATCCTTCACAAAGGGCACGATGGCCGTCAGCCCGAAGAAGCCGTAGACCACCGAAGGGATGCCGGCCAGCAGCGCCACCGCAGGCTTGAGCAAGCGATAGAGCCTGGCAGGGCAGAACCTGACCAGATAGATGGCCGCGAGGATGCCCAGCGGGGCGCCCAGAAGCAGGGCGCCGCCGGTCACATACACGCTGCCCAGAATCATGGGCAAAATCCCGAAGATGTTGTTGCCGGGCTTCCACTTCTCGCCTGTAAGGAAATCCCACAGGCTGACCTCGCCAAAGAAGGGCAGGCCGTTGGCAAAGAGGAAGAAGCAAATCAGCAGAACCGCCAGGATACAGGCGCATGCGGTAGCGCAGAACACGCACCGCATGGCCGTTTCACGAAACTTGCCGCTCATGGTTTTACTTCTGGAAGCCTTCCCAGGTGGTGACGGCGCCGGTGAAGATCTGCTCGATCTCTTCAACGGTCATGCTGTCCACGGGGTTGGCAGGATTGACGATGATGGCGATGCCGTCCATGGCGATGGTGGTGCCGGTCAGGCCCGCTTCCAGCTCGCTGTCCTTGAGGTCGCGGGAGGCCATGCCGATGTCGCACACGCCGTCGATGGCGCTCTGCATGCCGGTGGTGGAGTCGCTTTGCTGAATCTCGATTTCAGCGTTGGGGTTGAGGACGGCGTAGGCTTCCTTGAGCTTTTCCATCACAGGGGTGACGGAAGAGGAGCCGGCCACGACGATCTTGCCGGAAACCTGCTTGCCGGCATAGGCGGGGGCGTCGTCCAGCGGGATGTAGCCGTTTTCGGCCACCACGACCTGACCCTCCGCAGAGAGGATGTAGGAGATGAAGTCCTGCGCGGACTCGCTCACCTCGCCCTTGGTGGCGATGTTGAACGGGCGGGCTACCTTGTAGTCGCCGGACTTGATGTTTTCCACGGTGGCTTCCACGCCGTCCACCTGAAGCGCCTTGACGGTCTCGTTGAGCGAGCCCATGCTGGAGTAGCCGATGGCGGCCTCGTTGCCCGCGACGGTGGTCATCATCACGTTGGTGCTGTTGGTGATGACGGCTTCCTCGGTGGTGTAGTCCACCTTGTTGCCGGCCTCGTCCTTCTTTTCCACACCCAGCAGCTCGATGAACGCGCCGCGCGTGCCGCTGCCTTCCTCACGGCTGACCACGGTGATATCCTGCGCGTAGTCAAACTCGGCCATTGCGGCGGTCGCACCGGCCAGCAGCGTCAGGCTCAAAAGGATTCCCAGAAACTTTTTCATGTTCATTTCCCTCCTTGGTTCTTTGTACGGGTAAAAGTATACGGCGCGTGTGTTAAACCAACTGTGCCGTTTTTGTTAAAAGGGGGTAAAAACGGTTGTGTAAAGCAAACGCCCGTGCCGCGCTCCAGCGGCGGACGGTCCTGCCATCTATAAAAAAACCGCTCTTTATGAACCAAAACGCCCGCCTCGGAGTCTGAATAATCAGCGTCCGAAACGAGCGTCCGGCGCGCTTTTTGAGCGCTGCCGCAGGTGTGATGAACTTGACAAACAGGAGGAAAAAACATGAAACACCGTTTGCTTTGCGCGTGTGCCTGTCTTGCACTGGCCGTGATCGGCCTGACCGACGCAAGGGCGGAAAACCCGGAATTTCAAACCATTTCACAGCTCAAAGAAACCTGTCCGAGCAGCTGGCGAGAGACGGTATACGCCTGCGGCCGGGAGATTTCCATTGATCTGGACGTGACGGTGCCGGACGTGGGATGCTTCCCCGTCATGGAGGCCGACCCCATTCCCCTGGCGGAGGGCAGGTCCGCCGAGGCGTCCGTCATCACCGGCGACGCCGAGCAGTGGATGAGCACAGGCTTTCTGCGCATCGACGTGCCCAACCGCCTTGTCAAAAGCGCCGCGCAAAAAGCGCATCCAGCTTCCGCCGCGCCGGGGGGATACAACCAGTACCCCATCCTGCGCCAGTTTGGCGAATTTGACCCGGACACGGCCTATGCGTTCAACAACCGCACCACCGTCGCAGACGCACAGCAGCTTCTGCTGGATGCATGGGAGAGCCTCTATCCCGGCGAGGACATCGCGCTTCTGCCTCATCGGCTCATCGCCTATCAGGGGGACATGAAGTACGATTACAGAACCGACACCTATTCGGGCGACCCCCTGCCGGAATCGGAAGCGACGTTCATGGTCTATTTCGATCAGCTGGTCGAGGGCATTCCCGTCCTCTGCGGAGCCGCGGAGAGCTTTACGCGCTACGCCGGTACAAACAACCGGGAGACGCAGCGGTATCACGGCGCCATCGCTATCACGCAGGGGCTGAAAAGCATCGGGCTGGAGGAGATGTACCGGAGCCTTCAGTTCCATCTGCTCAGCCCCGCCGCGCTGCTCGCTGAAGATGCGCCGCTGTGCGGCTTTGAGCGGGTGAAGGAAACCTGTCTCGACCTCATCCGGGCGGGGCGGCTGAGGAAACTTACGAGCCTGCGGCTGGGATATGCCGTATGGCTCAACGAAACAGGCTCCGCCTTCACCCTCCTGCCCACATGGGTGGCGGAAGGCGACCTGTACCCCGACGCGGAAACCCCGGATGAACCCAACGAAAAGCAATATGACGCCGTTTCCTCCTATTGGGGGTCTATTCTCATCAACGCGCAGACCGGGGAGCTGATCGATCCGTACAACGCCGCAAGCGATCGATCCTTTGACAAGCCGCGTCTTATCCTATGGGAGGACATCTGAACGGGATCGCAATGCCGTTACGTCGCGTCCTTGCCGGCCTCCGCCTGCTCCTGCCTGCGCTGGAAGGCGCGCAGCTGGCGGTTGAGGACGGCGCTGTCGGCGCGCATGGCCACATGGTCGCCAAACCACATGGCCGCCAGACCCGCTTGCAACAGCAGCACCAGCGCCACGCCGCCCCAGAAGGGCACGCCCACAAACCAGCCCAGCCACAGAGAGCCGCCCCAGAAAATGACGTTGCCCACGAGGACCCACGCCACGGTGCGAACCGGCGTGGGTTCCTTTCCCTGTGGCAGCAGGACGGTTTCCACCATCGCAAAGATCAGGCAGGCAATCCACATCCCCACAATCTCCAGCGAAAGGACATAATTCACGCCCTGTATGGCGTTCCATGCCATTTTGCACAGCAGTAGCGCTAGGGTGTAGATTCCCATGCGCAGCTTCATCTGCATGGCCCAGTGGTAAAGTGCGAGAAAGCGTTTCATCTTGTCAGCCTCCGTCCTGAATTCTCTCGCGCAGAAGGGGCGCGTAGCGGCGCGAAACGACGATCTTTTCCCCGTTTTTCAGCGTGGCTTCAATCCGGTTGCCGCCCAGGCTGCGCAGCGCGCGGATGGCGTTGAGATTCACCAGCGCCGATTTGGCGCAGCGGAACAGGCCTAGATGTTCCCAGCGGCTCTCCAGCATGCCCAGGCCCAGCGCCGTCTGGTACATCTCCGCGGCGGTGTAGAGGAACACCTTGTCATCCACCACCTCGCCCCAGATGATGTCCCGGATGGGCAGGGCGACCATGCGCCGGCATTCGTCCCAGGCCCACAGCCGGGTCGCGTCCTGCTCAAGCAGCGCCAGAATCCGAAGCAGTTCGTCGCTGTCCTCCGGACCCCGCAGAATGACCTGCACTTCCCCCGGCACATGCTCCACCCTGATGTTCATTGTGCGACCCCCTTTGCATCGCCAGCATAACAAAGACCGGCGCCCCGCGCAAGATGCGGGGCGCCAAGCGGCTGTTTTCGGGGGGCAGGATGCAAAGTCAGGCGCGCGACGTTTTTCTCATGTCGCTGTACCCGATCCAGACGGTCCACACATAGGCGCAGGTCTTGGGGATCATCAGCATGCCGATGAGCGGCACGGCGTCGGCCCAGAGCACCACGGGGATATAGAAGGCAAAGCTGAGCACGATGGTCAGCCACATCCAGCGGTACGCCTGGTCGTGATGCTCCCTGGCGCTCTGGTAAAACAGCACGATGATCAACAGGCCCAGCAGCGCAAAGGGAATGTTGCGCCACACGCCCCAGATGACCGGCGCATCCGCGTCCAACCAGCGGTTTTGCGGGAACAGCACAGCGCGACGCGCGCCGCCGCCAGCGCATAGACCAGCGCCGTCAGGCCCCGCTTTCCCTTCACCTCGTAGCGCAGCCGCCACACGTAGTACAGCAACACATAAAAGACGGTCATGGTGATGGACGTGATAAACTTGCCCGCGCCCAGCGCCGCCGTGTAGTTTTCCAGCCCCGTGGTGCACAGCGCAATGGCGCGCGGAACCAGGTGGAACGCGTCGCCCGCCCCCAGCGTTACGGCCATCAGGCCAAACAGCCGGTGCTGCCGGTTTGTGCCGCCCGTGCGCAGCATGCGCACGCCCAGAAAGACGACGGTGGTCAGGTAGAGAACATCGAATACGGTTTCCATGATTGCCTGCATGGTCATGCTTCCTTTCCGTCTGCAAGTACGCCCGCCAGCAGCGCCTTGATCAGCGCCGTGCGGTCGCACCCGGTCATCAGGTCCATCTTGAAGCAGTCCAGTGTGAAATCCGCAAGCGCCTGCGGCGTCAGCGGTTCGGCCAGCCGCGGTGCATGGGGCGCAAACGCCTCCACCAGCATGGCGCGCATGTGCCCGGTGACCTCGTCCATGGCGGCGCGCCCCCGCGCCACATCGTCAAAGGCCAATCCGTGCGCCGAAAAGAACCCAGGATAGCGCCGCCTGCCCTCGCGGATGCAGCCGCCCACGGCCTCCACCAGCGAAAGAGCGTCTCCGACCGCGCCGGGCTGCATCAGCGGCGCAAAGATCTCTTGCCACACCGCTCCCACAGCGGCAATCAGCAGCGACGTTTTGTCGGGAAAGTAATGGTACACCGTACCCACCGCCACCCCGCACGCCTGCGCGATCTGGCGCATGCTGATCTCCCCACTGCTTTGCTTGAGCAGGATCGCAGCGCGCACAATCTCCTCGCGGCAGGTAGCCGCAGCCTTCATCAGCCTTACTCCTCTCGAAATGAACATCGTTCATATGAACGATGTTCATTTTACCGTACACCTCGCGTTCTGTCAAGTGTCCCATAAAAAAATCCCGCGTGCTTGTCAGCCTGCGGGACGCGTGCTATACTTAGCCATCAAACGGGAAAAAGGGGGGCTGTTCATGCGCCGTGACGCGCATACTTTCGGCATTCTGTTTCTGTCCACCTTCAAGCTCAGCGCCTTCACCTTCGGAGGCGGTTACGTCATCATTCCGCTGATGCGCAAGCAGTTCGTGGACCGCTTGGGCTGGCTGGAGGAGCAGGAGATGCTCGACCTGACGGCCATCGCCCAGTCGTCTCCGGGGCCCATTGCGGTCAACGCCGCCATTTTGCTGGGCTACCGGGTAGCGGGCGTGCCGGGGGCGCTGGTGACCATGCTCGGCACAGTTATCCCTCCACTGGTCATTCTGTCGATAATATCCCTCTTTTATGATGCGTTCCGCTCCAACCTGATCGTCAGCCGGGTGATGAAGGGCATGCAGGCAGGCGTAGCGGCGGTGATCTTCGACGTGGTGCTCACCATGGCCGGGCAGATCATCGGCCGCAAGCGGGCTGTGCCCATCGTGACGCTGGCAGGCGCGTTCATCGCCTCGTGGTTCTTCGATGTGCACATTCTTTTGATTCTGCTTGCATGCGCGCTCATCGGACTGGCCCAGTGGCGTGCGGATACGAAGAAGGGGGCGGCGGCATGATCTATTGGCAGCTGCTGTGGAGCTTTTTTCAGATCGGCCTGTTCAGCATCGGCGGAGGCTACGCCGCCATGCCGCTGATTCAGCATCAGGTCGTGGAGGTGCACCCGTGGCTGACGCTGACGGAGTTCACCGACATCGTCACCCTGTCGCAGATGACACCCGGCCCCATCGCCATCAACTCCGCCACGTTCGTGGGCATGCGCATCGCGGGCGTCAGCGGCGCGCTGGTGGCCACGGCGGGCTGCGTGCTACCTTCCTGCGCGATTTCGCTGCTGCTGGCATGGGTGTATTACCGCTATCGCAGCCTGTCGGCCATTCAAGGCGTCCTGGGCGGTGTGCGCCCCGCTGTGGTCGCGATGATCGCGTCGGCGGGACTTAGCATCCTGCTGCTGGCGCTGTTTGGCAGCGAAGCGATCAACCTGTCCCTGCTGGACCTGCGGGCGCTGGGCCTCTTTTTGCTGGCGCTGGCGGCGCTTCGCACCTTCAAGCCCGACCCCATCTGGGTGATGGCGGGCGCGGGCGTGCTGGGCGGCATTTTGTACTCCCTGTGAAGCGTCAGCGGAACATGCGTTCCAGCTCCTCGTATTTTTCGTGGGTGATAAGCGCGTCGTGCTTGGTGTTTTCCAGACGGACCACATAGGTCCAGCGCCCGTAGGGCGTGATGTCCTTGATGTGGTTGAGGTTGATGATATAGGATTTATGGCAGCGGAAAAACGCGTCGCTGTGCAGGCGTTCCTCCATCTCGGCCAGGGAGTCGCCGGTGACGTACCGTCCCCCATCCGCCGTGTAGAGCACGGTGGCGCGGTCCTCACGCTGTACCAGCAGGATGTCCTGAAGGTCGATGAAGCTCACGCCCTCGCGGTGGCGCAGCATCAGCCTGCCCTCCGCCGCGCGCGGCACGGCGGGCACCGGCGCGCCCACGGGCCGCACATCGCGCCGCAGCAGGCGGTCGCGCGCCCGCTCCAGCGTCTGAATCACGCGGTCCACCTTGAAGGGCTTGACCAGGTAGTCGAAGGCGTACACCTCGAAGGCGTCGCCCATGTAGGTGTCGTGCGCCGTGGCGAAAATGATGACGATGGCCGGGTCCATGTCCTGTATGGCGCGGGCGCATTCCACGCCGCTCATGTTTGGCATTTCCACATCCAGAAACACCACGTTGGGCTTGAGCTGTTCGGTCAGCTCCAACGTGGTTTTTCCGTCTCCGGCTTCGGCCACCAGCGTAAAGCCTTCCACCTTTGCGATGATTTTGCGCATCACGGTGCGCATGCCGGCATCATCGTCGGCAATCAACACGCGCAGCAGTTCCTGATCGCTCATTGTTGCTTCTCCGTTTCTTCTAAAAAAGGGGCGGCGTTACCGCCAGCCCCATTTGCGTTCGTTCGGGCGTTTTAAAATTTCGCTCATTATCACGCCCTGTATCAGCGCCTGCGCATCCAGCTGGGGCACGAGCCCCTCGTCCAGCGCGTATGCGTCCTCCATGGGCGCGGCGGCGTGACGGTGCGCCTGCGAATGCCTCTCCCGCGGTTCGTCCCTGCGCGCGGCGATGCGCCGGTCATGCCCCAGCGCAGGGTCGCAGGTATCCCGCCCTTCGGTGGAGGCGCTTCCCAGGCTGCCCGCATACGCCGCGGCCGTCCTGCGGTCATGCCCCAGCGTGGGGTCGCAGGTGTCCCTGCCCTCCGTAGAGGTGCTTCCCAGGCTGCCCGTCTGGGCCGGACGCGGCTCCAGCGGGGGCATCATGAAGTTTGGCTGGGCGGCCGGCGCGGGCGCGGGCGGCGGCTCCGCGGGAGCGGCGGACGGCTTTTTCGCCGGTCCGCTCGTCCATGTGGTCACCCGCTTCTTGCCGGCCTGCCCCGCCTTTTTCTTCGAGTTCAAAGCCTTGCTGAACGCCGACACAATCCAGAACACGATGATCAGCGCCAGGATGCTGTCCATCCAAACACCTCCCACGGCGCGTCAAGCGCCGGCGTTACTTCTTGCCTTCCGGAGCCGCAGGGGGCGCGCTCACCTTGGCGATGCTCTCGCGCATGGTGGTATCGGCCTCCACGTTCTTCATCTGATAGTAGTCCATCACGCCCAACTTGCCCTCGCGCAACGCGGCGGCCATGGCCTTGGGCACCTCGGCCTCGGCCTCGACCACGCGGGCGCGCATCTCCTGCACGGAGGCCTTCATTTCCTGCTCGCGCGCCACAGCCATGGCGCGGCGTTCCTCGGCGCGGGCCTGGGCGATGCGGCGGTCGGCCTCGGCCTGGTCCATCTGCAGCTGTGCGCCCACGTTGCGGCCCACATCTACATCCGCGATGTCGATGGACAAAATCTCATACGCAGTACCGGCGTCCAGTCCCTTGTTCAGCACCGTGCGGCTGATCAGGTCCGGGTTCTCCAGCACCTGCTTGTGGGTTTCGCTGGAGCCCACGGTGGTGACGATGCCCTCGCCCACGCGGGCGATGATGGTTTCCTCCCCCGCGCCGCCGACCAGGCGCTCGATGTTGGTGCGCACGGTCACGCGGGCCTTGGCGCGCAGCTCAATGCCGTCCTTGGCGATGGCGGCCACCACGGGCGTTTCGATCACCTTGGGGGTCACGCTCATCTGCACGGCTTGCAGCACGTCGCGGCCAGCCAGGTCGATGGCGGAGGCTTTCTCAAAGGGCATTTCAATGTTGGAGCGCTGGGCGGCGATAAGCGCGTTGATCACGCGATCGACGTTGCCGCCGGCCAGGAAGTGCGTCTCCAGCTTGGACAAGGTCACGTCCAGGCCAGCCTTGCGTGCCTTGATAAGCGGTTCTACCAGGCGCTTGGGCTGGATACGGCGCAGCCGCATGCCCACCAGGGAGCTGATGCTGATGTGCACGCCCGCCGCCAGCGAGGTAATCCACAGGCCCAGCGGCACGAAGCGCAGGAACACCACCACCAGAATGATGGCCACCAGAACGGCCAGGCCGATCCACAGCAGCGTGCTGACGGGGCTTGACACGTCCTCCATGTAATAGGCGGCCGACATGAGCAGGGATTGTGCGTTCATGATGATTCCTCCTTATGATTTCGATGCGTCCGGGCGCGGTCCCCTCACGTGACGCGCCAGGCGCAAATGATCATTCTTCCGCCGTGCGCAGCCTGCGCACCACCACGCGGGCGCCCTCCACATGGTCCACGCGGACGCGCGCGTCCTTGGGGATGTATTCCCCGTCGGCTACGACGTTGAGCTTGACCCCCTCAAACTCGGCCATGCCGGTAGGCCTGAGCACGGTGGTGGTCACGCCTTCCTTGCCCAGAAAGACCTCCATGTCCCGCGTGGCCACATAGCCGTCGGCGGCGCTTTCCTCATCGTTGAGGATGATGGGCGATTTGGACAGCCGGCCCTTGTTGACCGAGCGCAGGGCCAGCGATATGACGATGCCAACCACCGCCAGGATGATCAGCGTCATGCCAAGGGCGGCCAGGCCGCCATGCCACAGATAGGTGAGCACGATGGCCACTACCTCCAGAATGATGCCCGAAATGCCCGGCAGGCCAAAGCCCGGCATGAAAACCTCCACGATCAGGAGTCCCAGTCCCAGCAGAAAACAGGCGATAATGGGCAGATTGGCCAAGAGCAGTTCCCACATATGTTATCCCTCCCGTTTGACCGGCGGGCACGCCCGCAGCTTCAATGCTATCCTATCACAGGAGCGCCGTTTTGTCATGCGGCGCACGCTTAAGGCCGCCGAGGGAGCGCTCAAATGTCGCCCGGACCGTCCAAGGGCGCGCGCAGAGAGGCGGCGAGCGCCGCCAGGTCCTGCTCGTAGCGTTCCTTGAGCGCAGGATTGTAGATGACCGAGGCGGGATGGTACAGCGCAAACAGGGGCAGCGTGAAGGCGGCCGCCTCCGGCGGAGCCACCACGGCGCGCCGCCACGCGCCGTGCGCCTGGCCCACGGTTTCGCGTACAAAGGCCTGCAGCGCCACGTTGCCCAGCGTGACCAGCGCCTGCGGGCGCACCACGGCCACTTCGCGCATGAGCCACGGGGTGAAGAGCGCCTTTTCCTCACGGCTGGGCGGACGGTTGATGACACGGCCCGCGGAGCTTACGCGCGTGGGCCGGACCTTGACGACGTTGGTGATGTAAATCTCGCTCCGGCGCAGGCCCAGCGCCTCCAGAAAACCGGCCAGGTTGCGCCCGGCCTTGCCCACGAAGGGCCGGCCCTCCAGCGCCTCCTGCTCGCCCGGCGCCTCGCCCACCAACATGAGCACCGGTCCGTCCGCCTGCCCGTCGCCAAAGACCAGCGGCTTTTGCGCCCCAGCCCCCAGTTCGTCGAAAAAAGCGGCGCAGTCCCTGCGAAACCGGTCCATGGCGTTCATGGCCTGTCCTCCTTCAATAGATCGGGATAGAGCGAAAGCTCGATGAGCCGCTGCCGCAGGCTTTGCAGATCCTCCCATGCGGCGCGCTTTTTGGAGGGATCGCGCAGCAGGGCCGAGGGATGGTAGGTGGCGATGATCTGCGTGCCCTTGCGCTCAAACCACCGGCCCCGGCAGCGCGTGATGCGCTCCTGCGGCCCCAGCACGGCCGCAACCGCCGTGGCGCCCAGCAGCAGGATCACCCGCGGCCGCACCAGCGCCGCCTGCCCGCGCAGATGGGGCAGGCACGCGGCCATTTCCTCCGGCGTGGGCTGGCGGTTGTTCGGCGGGCGGCACTTGACCACGTTGCAGATGTAGACGCGGTCGCGCGGAAGCGAGATGGCGGCGAGCATGCGCGTGAGCAACTGACCCGCGGGGCCCACAAAAGCCAGGCCCTCCTGGTCTTCCTGCCGCCCCGGTCCCTCCCCGATCAGCATCAGCGGCGCGTGCGGATCGCCCTGGCCGGGCACCTTGTTCAGGCATCCGGCGGCCAGCGCGCACGCCTGGCAGCTTTCAATATTCTGGCTTAGCTGCTCCCATGAAATACGCATGACGGCTTCCTCCGCGGCGGTTATTGCAGGCCGCTTTGCAAAAGCAGCGCGGAATGCAGGATATCCGACCGAAGCCAGCTCACCAGCGATACCAGCATCGCCACCAGCAAAAGGATCACCCCGATGCCCACCAGAATGCTCACGGTGTCGAACACGCCCATCGCCACCCTGAACCGTCCGGCCTGGCTCACGGCCTCGTCTATGGCTTCATGGTAATCGGAATATTCCTCGTCATAGGGATCGCCATAGGAGGGCTGGTTTTCCTCCTCGTAGGGCGGCTCGTAAGCCGACGGGTTTTCACCATAGGGCTGCTCCTCATAGGGCGGCTGGGCGTCGCCGTAGGGTGCGAAGTCCGGCGCGGCGGCGTCGTAAGCCTCCGGTTCGTCCTGCTCATAGGGCTCCAGCACCTCGTCCAGGCGCAGCTCGTCCTCCTGCTGGTCGTCGTGGCGCTGAAAGCGGCGCGTGCGTTCGTCCATATGCATCCCTCCCTTGTGACAACGAATGGTCACACGTAATCCATCCACGGGGCGGAGGCATCCTCGCGTCCCGTCAGGCTGCCCTGCGCCTCAAGGCCGGGAAAGCCCTGCTGCCTGAGCGCCTCGTAGACGACGATAGCCACGGAATTGCTCAAATTCAGACTGCGTGCACCCGGCGCCATGGGGATGCGCACGCAGCGGTCATATACCCGCGAAAGCAGCGACTCCGGCAGGCCGCGCGTTTCGCAGCCAAAGACCAGAAAGTCGTCCGGCCCGTATGCCGCCTCCGTGTAGGCGCGCGGGGCCTTGGTGGTGAGAAAGTGCATGCGCGCCTCCGGCCAGGCCTGCAAAAAGCGCTCGAAATCCGCATACACGCGATACTGCATCATGTGCCAGTAATCCAGCCCGGCCCGCTTGAGATAGCGGTCCGACAGCTCAAAGCCCAGGGGCTCGATCAGGTGCAGCATGCTGCCCGTGGCTGCGCAGGTGCGCGCGATGTTGCCCGTGTTCTGCGGGATTTCCGGCTCGTAAAGCACGATGTGCATGATAACGTCCTTTCTTTCGGAGCAATATGCCCTGCTTATTGTACCGCCACGCCGGGCATTTTTCAATCTTCATTCTTCAGCTGATGGAGACGCGCTCCTCCAGCCGCTCCAGCTGCCGCCGGGCCTGACGGGCCACCGCCTCGCGCTCCTCAGCCAGCTCCGGCGCGGTCCACAGCTCCTCGGCGCAGCGGGCCGCCTCGTAGAGCAGCTGCGCGCCGCCCAGGGCCAGCGCGCCGGAGGATACGGCCGCCGCGCCGTGCTGGCGTGCGCCCAGCAATTCGCCCGGCCCGCGCTGCTCCAGATCCGCACGGGCTACCTCGAAACCGTCGTTCGTAGCGGCCAGCGCGCGCAGACGGTCGTTGGGCCGCGCCATGAGGAAGCACCAGCTCTGCCCGTTTCCCCGTCCCACGCGGCCCCTCAGCTGATGCAGCTGGGCCAGGCCGTAGCGGTCCGCGTCCTCGACGATCATCACCGTGGCGTTGGGCACGTTGACCCCCACCTCGATCACGGTGGTGGCCACCAGCACCTGGGTGCTGCCCGCCGCAAAACCCGCCAGTGCGGCGGTCTTTTCCCGCGAGGGCTGGCCGCCGTAGGTCAGGCCCACGCGAAAGCCCTTCAGCGGACCGCGGGCCAGCTCCTGCGCGTGCGCCTTGACGGCCTTGAGTCCCTCTTCCCCGCCATCCTCGTCCTCCTCCACCAGCGGGCAGACGATATAGGCCTGCCGCCCGGCTGCGAGCTGGTCGCGCAGAAAGCCGTACATGGCCTCGCGCTTTCCCTCGTTCACGATGCGCGTATTCACCGGCAGGCGGCCGGGAGGCAGCTCGTCGATGACGGACAAGTCCAGATCGCCGTAGAGCACCAGCGCCAGCGAACGCGGGATGGGCGTCGCGCTCATGACCAGCAGATGCGGGGCATGCGCGCCGTCCCCGCCTTTGTGGAGGAGCGCGGTGCGCTGGGCCACGCCAAAGCGGTGCTGCTCGTCGGTCACGCACAGGCCCAGGCGGTGATAGGCCACGTCGCGGCTGATAAGGGCGTGTGTCCCCACCACCACGCGCCACGCCCCCGACGCGATCTTTTCGAGCGCCTCACGGCGCTGCGCGGCGGGCAGGCCGCCCACCAGCAGCCCGCAGGAATAGCCCTGCGCCTCAAAAAAGGTGCGCATGCCCTCGTAGTGCTGCCGGGCCAGCAGCTCGGTGGGCGCCATGAGGGCCGCCTGCCAGCCCGACCCGGCGCACAGCAGCATCGCGCCCATGGCCACGGCGGTCTTGCCGCTGCCCACGTCGCCCTGCACCATGCGCGCCATGGCCCGGCCGCTTGCCAGATCCTGTGCGATTTCCATGAGCGTGCGCCGCTGGGCGCCGGTGGGCGCAAAGGGCATGGCCCGCCAGAAGGCGTCCGCCGCATCCGGGGATGCCGCAAGGCGGGGGCCCGCTCCACGGCCGTCCCGCATCAGGCGCACCGCCGCCTGATACAGCAGCATCTCTTCAAAGGCGAAGCGCCGCTGCGCCTGCGCGGCCTCCTGCACGGAGTCGGGCATGTGCGCGGCGCGCAGAGCGCGGGTGCAGGGCCACAGGCCGTAGCGGTCCAGGAGGCTTTGCGGCAGCGTTTCGGGGAAAACCTGCTCCGTCGCCTCCAGCGCCTGCCGCACCGCCGCCTGATGCAGCCGCTGCGGCACGCCCGGAATCGCCCGGTAAACGGGCACGATGCCGAGTTCCTTTTCCAGAGAGGGGTTGGTCAGCCGCTTGCCCGCCCCGGACGCCTCCACCCGGCCATAGAGGGTGAAGCGCGTGCCGGCGTTGAGATGTTCGCGCATCCAGGGCTGGTTGAACCAGCAGGCGGAAAGCTGCCCCGTTTCATCGGCAAAGGCGCAGGTCACACGGCTGAGCTTGCCATGGCGCGACAGCCTGGCCTCGCCCCGGCGGCTAAGCAGCAGGCAGGCCGTCTCGCCCGGCTGCGCCTTGGCGACGGAGACAGGCGCGCTCACGTCGCGGTATCTGACGGGAAAGGCATATAAAAGATCACGCAACGAGCAGATGCCCGCTGCGTGTAAGGCTTCCAGTCTGGTTTTCCCGATGCCCTTGAGATCGGTCAGCTCCATGCTCACTCCACCGACACCAGATAGTAATACAGCGGCTGTCCGCCCGGCTGCATCTCCACGTCGCAGTCGCCGTACATCTCGGCCAGCTCGTCGGTCAGGGCCTGGGCGTCGGTCTCGGCCGTATCCTTGCCATAGTAGACGGTGATGAGCTCGTCGTCATCTGTGACGATCTCGCGCATCAGGTCGCGGGTCACATCGTGCACGTTGCTGCCCACGGTGTGGATCTGACCGTTGTAGAGGCCGATGATATCGCCCTCGTGGATGTGCAGGTTATCCAGCTCGCTGTCACGCACGGCGTAGGTCACGGTGCCGGTGCGCACACGCTGGGCCGCCTCGTTCATATGGGCGGCATTGTCCTCTGGGCTCTGCTCGGGCTGGAACGCCACGGCCGCCGCGATGCCCATGGCCACGTTCTTGGTGGGCACCACCAAAACGCGCTTATCCTCGCACAGCTCGGCCGCCTGCTGCGCCGCCAGGATGACGTTTCCATTGTTGGGCAGCACGAAAACCGTCTTGGCATGCGTCTTTTCAATGGCTTCGGACAAATCCTCAATGCTGGGGTTCATGGTCTGGCCGCCCTCAACCACGTGGTCCACCATCAGCTCGGCAAAGATGCGGTTGAAGCCCTCGCCCAGCGACACGGCCACCATGCCGTATTCCTTTTCGGGGGTTTCCTCTTCGGCCTTCTGCTGCGCGGCGGCCTGGTTGTCCCGGCGCTGCTGGACCATGTTTTCGATCTTGAGGTTGACCAATTCACCCAGGCTAAGGCCATATTCCAGCGCCTTGCCGGGCTCGTTGGTATGCACGTGCACCTTGACCAGGCTCAAGTCGCCCACCACCAGCACGCAGTCGCCGATGCGGTTAAGGCGGCGGCGGAAGGAGTCGATGTCCTCCTCCAGAATGTCGGGATAGAGATTCTGAATCAAAAACTCGGTGCAGTAGGCGAACTTGATCTCGCCGATGGCGTCGTGGTCATCCTCAAAGGACGCGGTACCGTCGCCGGAGAGCTCCAGCTTCTCGGTGGGCACCTCCTCGCCGCGCAGGCAGGCGGCATAGCCCATGTAGATGAGCAACAGCCCGCGTCCACCCGCGTCCACCACGCCGGCCTGGGTCAGCGCGGGGAGCATCTGCTGGGTCTTTTTGAGGATGGTGTCGCCGGTGGCGAGGATGTTGGCAAACAGCGCGTCATAGTCCTCCGGGGCGCGCTCGGCCTGCTTGACCGCCTCCTCGGCGATGACGCGCGCTACGGTGAGGATGGTGCCCTCCTTGGGCTTCATGACCGCCTTGTAGGCCGTCTCCGCGCCGCGCTTGAGCGCCTGGGCAAACTGCACGGGCGTGATCCTTTCAATGCCCTCCAGCGCGCGCGCAAAGCCGCGGTAGAGCTGCGAGGTGATCACGCCGCTGTTGCCGCGCGCGCCGCGCAGCGCGCCCTTGGCCAGCGCAGCGGCCGCCTCGCCCGCGCTGAGGTATTCCTTCTGGTTGACCTCCTTGGTGGCGGAGGCCATGGTCAGGCTCATATTGGTGCCCGTGTCGCCATCGGGCACGGGGAATACGTTCAGGGCATCCACCGCTTCGCGGTTCTTTTCCAGCAGGGCCGCGCCGGTCACCACCATGTCGCGCAGCAGCACGCCGTCTATCGTCTTGGTCTGTATCAAAGGTTTTTCCTCCTGACACGCTAATAATCAGACGCGAACGCCCTCAACGGATATGTTGACCCGGCGCACCTTTACGCCCGTCATGCTTTCGAGCTTGTAGCGCACCGTTTCCACGATGGTCTTGCAAACCTCGGCGATGGAAATGCCGTATTCCACGATGATGAACAGATCCACATCCAGCATGTCATCCACCAGCTTGAGCTGAACACCCTTGGACAGATTTTCGCGACCCAGCCATTCCACCAGGCCATCCTTGGCCCGCTTGCTGGACATGGCCACGATGCCGTAGCACTCCAGTGCGGCATAGCCGACCACCTTGAGCATCACGTCCTCGGTGATGTAGATCGTGCCTATGTCATTTTTGATCTTGCACTCCATGTTTGTCCTGCGCCTCCTTGCGCGGCGGCAACCCGCCCACAATGCTGACCCATTCGCAAATGCGCAACAGATCAGGATAATTATACATGATTGTCGCTGTTTTCGCAACTGATTCGCCAAAAGGATTTCATGCGCTAAAATTGTTACGTTTTTTTCGCTGCGCGGCGGCGGCGGAATCCGCTGTTTTCAAGTGCAGGCCTTGACGACGTTTTCACGTCTCCAGAATTCTTCCAAAAAGTGTTACTTTTCTTTTGTAAAACGATGCGCTGTGTTTACAAAGGCGCAATATGTGCTATAATAGAAAGGAATCCGCGTGCGTACACGCGCCGCCTTTTCGGACTCGCACCCAAGGCCACGCAAGGAGATGTAGCATGAACGCCAACCGCACCAAGTACGCTTCCACCCCGACCTACGGGATGCAGAAGCGCGGTTTTATGAAGAAGACCCCCGTGCGGCAGGCTCCGGAAGCCCCTGATTTTTCCAAGGTTCCGCAGCCCGCCCCCGTCGTACCGCCCGCCGCGCCGCAGGCGCAGCCTCCACAGGCCTTTGCGCAGTCCATGCCCCCGCAGGGTGGTTTCGCGGGCATGTCGCCCTATTTTTCCGCACCCATGCAGGGCACGGCGCAAGTTCCCTTCGCCTCGCCCAGCTTCATCCAGCCCACGGCGGGCCAGCCGCCGTTTCAGGGCTTCGCGGCGGGAACCTCCACAGCCACCCCGCCGCTAGGCAACAGCGCCGCCGTCTTTGGCGCGTCTAATTCCGGCTTTTCACCGCGCAGCCAGGGTTTTGTGCCGCCCGCCCCGCAGGCTGCCCAGCCCTCTCCCGTGCAGACCATGCAGCCTAGCCAGCCGCAGCCCATGCGGCCCGCGGTGCAGCCCGCCATGTATCCCTTTTCCCCCATGCAGTCCGCCGCGCCCGGCGTATCGCCGCAGGCCATGCCCGGCTACGTGCCGCAAGGCGGGATGACCCCGCCGCAGAGCGCAGCCTTTGGCGGCATGCAGCCGCCTCCCTTCGCGTCCGCCCAGGCGCAGGCCGCGGGAGGCGCTTCGCAGCAGCCCATGTTCAATCTGCGCACGCCGCCGCCCCAGCCCGCGCGCGAACACGCGCCCTTCAACGCCGACCGTCTGTGGTCCGTGTTCCTGTTCGGGCTTCTGCCGCTGGTCTTTATCCCCTGCCTGTTCGTGCCCTCCTCGCTGGACGTGATCCGCTATGTGTTTCTGGGCCTGTGTGTGCTGGGGCTGGGCGGCATGTGGTACCGGCAGATGTTCTCCTCCGTCACCCGGCTGATCGTGAGCATGGTCTATGTGGCGCTGTGTATCGTCACCGTCGCCATGATGATGCAGGGAGGCCGCGATGTACTGCGCACCGGCGCCAACAGCGGCCAGCCGGCCTCCGTGCAGTCCAGCGTCGCGCCGGACGGAAACGACGCCGCCGCGGCCGTCCCCAGCGAGACGCCTTCGCCCACGCCGGTGCCCACACCCTCCGGTCCGTCGGAGGCTGAGCAGCGGCTGGAAACCTTCATGGCGCTGTGGCAGAACAACAATCCGCAGGAGATGGTCAGCCTGGTGCAGCCCAGCTGGGCGAGCGCGCAGGAGAATCCCTCGACCGCCCTGTTTGTGCTCCTGGCCAACCGCACGCCGGAGGACTATACCATCGAGGAAATCTCCGGCACGGACCAGGATAACAGCCGCACCGTGACCATGACCGCCACCATCAACAAGAACAATGGCAAGGACCCCTCCCTCTACCGCTTCATGGTCATCATGACCAAGGAAGGCGACGAATGGTACGTGGACCCCAACTCGCTGGCCACCAATGATGAGCTGCAAAGCAGCGAGGAAAACGTGGTCAACAACCTGAGTGTGGCGGATGCCACCGCAACCCCGCGGACCACCGTGACTCCGGCTCCGGCGGGAGACACGACTTTGTATTACAACCTTAGCGGCGGCAGCTTCTATCATCTGGACCCCTACTGCTCGAGCGTGGCGGAAGAGTATCAGCCGCTGACGGGCACCTTCCCCTACAGCGAGCTAAGCCAGTATATCGGGCAGTACAGCCCTTGTCTGGTCTGCAACGCGCCGACCAGCACGCTGGACTGATGGCTGACCGATTTGCAAAAGAAGGAGCTTTTCCGTGGACAAGACCAATGTGATGCGCCTGCTGGACGGCATGGGCATCCCCTACACGCCGCGTTCCTATCCTGCGGACGGGTCTGTGCCAAGCGGCGTGGAAGCGGCGCGCCTGATGGGCGAGGACCCCTCGCACGTGTTCAAAACGCTGGTGACGCAGGGCGCGTCGCGGCGGTACTATGTGTTTGTGATTCCGGTGGCGGAGGAGCTGTCGCTCAAGAAGGCCGCCGCGGTCGTGGGAGAAAAGAGCGTTGCGATGCTCAAGAGCAAGGATCTTCTGCCCCTGACGGGCTACGTTCATGGCGGCTGCTCCCCCATCGGCATGAAAAAGCCGTTTCCCACCGCGGTGGATGAAACGGTCGAGCTGTGCGATACGGTCATTTTCAGCGCCGGCAAGATCGGCTATCAGGTAGAAATGACCCCGGCGGATTTACAGCGCGCAATATCCTGCACCCTTGCAGATTTGACGGTCTGACGGCATACAAAAGGCGCGGAGCGCGTTTCCCTTGATTGGGATGCGCGCCCCGCGCCTTTTCCTTTACAACTTTTTGACCATGAAAATCTCGTCCAGCAGCGTGCCGTCCCGCAGGCGGATGGCGTCGGGCCCCCGGCCCGTTTCCACAAAGCCCAGCCGGTCGTAGAGGCGGCGCGCCCGATCGTTTCCCTGCGCATAAGCCAGCTCCAGCTGCATCACGCCCCGTCCGCGCGCGAAGGCCTCCATCTCCTCAAACATGGGACCGGGAATGCCCTGTCCCCAGTACGCCCTGCGCAGCGCGATGGAGATCGTGGCGCGGTGCCGGGTCTTGACCCGATTCATGCAGACGACCTGGCACGTGCCGGCGATCTCGCCGTTCACGTCGCACACCACCATCAGCTGATCCGTCTGCCGCGCCATGTCCTGCAGAAGCGCTTTCTCCGTTTCCACGGGGATATCCCATTCCTCCGGCACACGCAGCAAGAAATCCGTCTCCTCCGCGCAGGCTCGCAGGTAGGCCAGCATTCGCGGCGCGTCCTCCGGCACGGCGGTCCTGAGCACGGCGGACGCGCCGTTTTTCAGCGTTATGTTTCGGGGAAGCATGCGGTTTCCTCCTTACAAAAAATGGCGGGAGAGCAGCCGGCAGCTGCCCTCCCGCTTCGTTTCACCAAATCAGTACGTATAGGCCATGACCACGCCGCCCATGTTGTCCAGGCTGGCCAGGTAGCTGCTGGCGGGATTGGGCACGGGCAGCTGCACGCTCTGCGCGTCGTCCGCGATCTTGATGCGCACGATCTCATACTTGAGCGCGCCGTCCTCATAGACGCAGATGTGGGGATGCGCGATCAAAAACTCGATGTATTCCTCCAGGCACATATCCATCACACGCATGGCGGCGGAATGGGCCTTGCCCACATAGCGGTAGAGGTTGAGCTGCGCGGAAACGCCGGTCTTGTAGCTTTTATCCTCCCAGCCCTTGGGAAAATCGGCCGTGGGGAAGCGGAAGATGATGCCGAAGCGCCAGCAGTTCTCCGTCAGCCACGCGCCCTGCTCGGATTCAGCCTGGAATTTCAAGTTGTTGAGCTCGGCGTTGTCGCGCTGGTAGACGTCCATGCGGAAGGACATGCCGGTATGATAGTCGCTGTTGCCGGGGTAGTTGACTTTTTTCTTGGTTTCCTCGATGAGGGTGTTGCCGGAATAGCGGGAAGAAAGGCTCTCCATTTCCGCGTTGAAAAGTTCCTCCTGCGCCTCGACCGAGCGGTAGCCCTCCATCACGATATAGTACTCCAGCCCCGCCTCGTCCTTGGCGGCGGTGAGGGCTTCGCTTAGCGCGTCATAGGCAGGCTGGAACACCTGCACGCTGTTGTCCTGCACCTGAATCTGGAAGTTGCTGGCCGTGCCGATGCTCACCAGCCCGTCGGTGGAGAAGTCCGACGGCAGCGAATGCCAGGGGTTGACCAGCAGCAGCCCGCCGTTGATGAGAGACGCGCGGTCCAGCGTGATGGTGCTGGTATTTTCCAAGCCAGCGTTGCTTTCATCCTCGATACGCCAGAGGGTGTCGTTGAGCGTTTTTTCCCAGGACGGCAGGTCCGCAGAGGACACCACGCCGGTACTGGGCGCAAGCGCGGCGTTCTGCTCGGCGCGCAGCTCGTTCATCATGGCGTTGAACTCCAGCTCGGCCTCGGCGTTTTCGTTTTCGATGCGGTTGCGGGTGGAGACGTAGTCATTCGTGACCGCCAGGGAGCACAGATAAAACACGCCGATGCCCACCACCACCACAATCGCCAGGATGCCGGCAGCGCGAAGCAGGGTTTTGTAGGGATCTCGCTTCATTTTGTGGATCTTCTTGTTGGAGTTGACTCGCATACGGCGATACCACCTTTCCGGGCTTAACCCAGCAAACGTCCGATCACCTCGTAGAGGTGTTCCAGCTCCTGTGCGCTATTATAGGAAAGCGTGATTTTTCCCCGCGTCTCCGTGCCGGAGAGCGTGGTCTTGAGGCCCAGGGCCTCGCGCATGGCGTTTTGCAGCGCCAGCAGTTCGGGGCCTGCCTCCCGTTTGGGGGCCGTCTGGCGCGCGGCAGGACGGGCCTTGGCCATCTCCTCGAGCTTTCGCACGCTGTATCCATGCAGCACGCACTGGTGCGCCAGCTCCAGCTGGCGCGTCTCACTGTCCAGCCCGGCCAGCACGCGCGCGTGCCCGGCGGACAGGTCGCCCGTAACCACCAGATCGGTCACGGCCTTGGGGAGATTCAAAAGCCGCAGCGCGTTGGCGATGGCCGGACGGCTCTTGCCCAGCTTGCGCGCGGCCTGCTCCTGCGTATAACCGCATTCCTGCATGAGGCTGCGGATGGCGGCGGCCTCCTCGATGGGGTTGAGGTCCTGACGCTGCAGGTTTTCGATCAGCGCGGCCTCCATCTGCTGCTCGTTGGTCATGCTGCGCACGATACAGGGCACCGTCTCCAGCCCCGCCAGACGCGCGGCGCGGTAACGGCGCTCGCCCGCGACGATGCGGTAGCGCATACCGTTTTCCACCACCAGGATGGGCGAAAGCACGCCCGCCTCGCGGATGCTGTCGGCCAGTTGCTCCAGCGCTTCCTTGTCAAAATCCCGTCTGGGCTGGGAGGCGTTGGGGTCGATCTCGTCGATGGAGATATCGCGCACCACCGTTTCCAGCAATTCGCCGCTCTGTGGCAAAAGCACGTCCAAGCCCCTGCCGAGTCCGCCGCGTTTCATCTCTTACCGACTCCTATCTGTTGCGCTGCAAAAACTCCTGCGCCAGCCTGCGGTAGCTGTCCGCCCCCAGGCTGCGGGGGTCGTACAGATGAATGGGCAGGCCGTGACTGGGCGCCTCGCCCAGGCGTACATTGCGCGGGATCGCCGTGGCGAACACGCGGCTTTTGAAATGCTTCTTGACCGAATCCACCACCTGGATGCCCAGGTTGGTACGCGCGTCCAGCATGGTCAGCAGCACCCCTTCGATATCCAGCCCGGGATTGAAGGCATGCTTGACGCGGTTGACGGTATTCATCAGGCTGGATACGCCCTCCAGCGCATAGTATTCGCACTGGATCGGGATGAGCACGCGCTGGGCGGCCGTGAGGGCGTTAACCGTCAGGAGCCCAAGCGAGGGCGGGCAGTCCACAAAGAGGAAGTCAAAGTCCCCCTCGAT
>NBJMC04203__coassemble_290_pt1 | contig 35074 bp, 26 predicted proteins | sample NBJMC04203__metabat2_high_PE_053 | metagenome-assembled genome bin NBJMC04203 | reverse complement strand
GCGGGGTGTCAAAACTGATGCTGCCGGTATCCCGCAGCTGCGCCGCCACATACTGCTTGCAGATCATCTGGAACAGGGGCCTGCGCATATTGAGGTCCATCAGGGCCACGTCGGCGTTTTCCTCGCCGTAATCATAATAGAAATTCGCCGCAAAGTCCAGGAATTCCAGCCAGGTGGTGGGCAGATCGTCCTGGGTGAGCCCCAGCTTTTCCATGGTGTCGGCATTGACGCCCATGCCGTTGGTATAGAGCGAAACAGGCAGGCCGTAGAGCTTGCCGTCGCGCATGACCGACTCGGTAAAGCGCGCATCCATGCGCCCGGCCACGGCCATCAGCTCCGGATAGCCGCTCAGGTCCGCGGCATACCCCTTGTCGATCAGGCGCGCCACGGGATTGGCGTCCGTATTCAGGCTGAACACATCTATGCTGCCGGTGCCGCTGACCATGGCAGTGGTGAGCTCTTCCATGGTCTGCGGGTAATTGCTGGCGAGCGTCACGTTCAGCTCGGGATGCTCGGCCACCACAGCCATATGCTTCATGGTCCCGCCCTCGTTGGCGATGGTCAGCGCGCCCGCCGCCAGCTCCGGCGTATCCAGCCGGCGCACATAGGCGCCGTCTCCGTTGGCATAGACGATCATCCCACCCGAAAGCGCCCCAAAGGTCGTGTCCGAGCCGGACCAGGCGTTCACCGGCAGATAGGCGCTGACGCGGGATTCGCCCGTAGCCATCGGCACGGCATAGATCGTCGCGTCGCAGCAGTAATAAGCGGTGTCGCTTTGCGGGTCGTAGGTCACATTGTTCAGATAGCTGCCGGACAAGGTCGCCACGGTGCTCATCTCACCCGTGGCAGGGTCGTAGAGGGCGAGCTGCGACATGGGCATATCCATGTCCTCCGGCCCCGGAGCGGGCTGTACCATCGCCAGATACTTGCCATTTTTGTAGGAGCACAGCGTACGCAGCGTGTTATCGGCCCCGCTCCTGGCAACCAGCTTGCCGGTATCCAGCGCGTAGCGCTCCACGATATAGCTGGTTTCTCCCTCGCCGTAGTTCTCCGCCAGCCTCACCACTTCGCCATTCTGCACGAACATGGCGCTGACATAGCTACCGTAATAGCTGTCGTCCGCGGAGCTCGCTTCCTCCGCCGCCTCCAGCGTGCACAGCGCCTGGGCCGCCGCGCTGCCCGCGGCGTCCACCAGGAGCGTGACCTGGCGGCTGCTCTCGTCGTAACCATAGAGGCATTCGCCGTCGGTCATCAGGCGCTGAACCACCGGCATGGTGTCATCCGCGTCCTCATTGCGGTAGCTAATCAGGCCCTCCAGCACGGTTTCCGGTCCGCTCATTCCGGCGGTCCAGCGCTCCAGCTTCACCTGTCCTTCGTCCTCGCTACCGTACAGGCCGCCCACCAGCAGGTAGAGGCTTTCGCCCACCACCTGCCCGGAGCGGATGATCGTGGCGTCGGCGTCGCTATAATCAGCTACCACATGCAGGTTGATATCCACACCCTCGGCCAGCGCTGATGAAAAGAGCATGCACAGGCACAAGGCGGCGCACAGCAGATGTTTCCACAGTTCCTTCATGGTGTTTCCCCCTTTTTCCGGCAAACCGGACAAAATCACCGGCGCTTTCCCCCGCAAGTCTTTTTCCACGCGGAGTATACGCCCACTGCATAGGACGTATCACCCCGCAGGTTTCTTCCATGTTTGTTAAATTTAACGCGAAGCGGTCGCTCGCGCCAGCTCATGGCTGGTAGTAGTTCGCCATATGGGTGACGCGGCCGTTGCTGCCCAGGTCGTATTCCAGCACCCAGACCTTGCTGGTGGAAATCTGACAGGTGTAGCGCACAGTGCGGGTACCGTCGTCGTTAACCAGCACCTGGCCAACGTTGGGATAGTCGTAGTACAGGCCGCGCGTGCCGTTGGGGGCCTCCACCTGACCGAAGTCCTTGTAGACGGAAACGATCTCGCTTTCCGTGCTGCCAAAGCCCACCCCGCGCGGCGGCGTGCCGATTTCGCTGTTCATGTCCACGCGCACCAGCTGCCAGGCGTTGTTTTCCAGGATAAACACGGCATAGCCCCAGCTGTATTGCAGATGCCGCGCCGAGTTGGTCAGGTTCAGGTAGGTAGTTTCCAGCTCCTGGGTCGGATTGCCAAAGGCGGATTTGAACTCGTCGATGGAGGTCTTGTTGAGGGTGAAGCTGCCAAAGGTGTCGCTTTCCTCATACATGTTCAGGGGGTAGGGGGAGACGTTGAACTTGTATTCGACCTCCAGCGTCGGGCTCATCTTCCCGTACTGGTTGACGCAGACGGCCTTGAGCTTGACGCGGCCGGAGGGCAGCTTGATGGGCGTGCCATCGTAGACGGGGCTCTCCTCGGTGGGGGTAGACCCATCGATGGTGTAATAGTAGACGTAGTGGCTCTCGATCTCCGCCTGCTCGGCCTTGGTCAGCCCCGCAGCCTGGGTCTCGCTCAAGGCGCCGGCGCGCAGACTGACCTCGCGCAGGGTTTTATAGGTATTGGGAGCCAGGTTGCATTTGGGCGCGGGCGGCGTGGGATAATAGAAGCTGTAGGACACGCTGATCGGGTCGCTGACCAGATCGCCGCTGACCGCCACGGCGCGCAGCGTGACCGTGCCCTCCTTGGGTATGATGCTGCCGTCCTCGCAGAGGATGCCGTCCTCCGGAAGCACCGCGTCATCATCCACGGTGTAGTACACGTCGTAGCCCTGAGGCGAGGTAAGGGAGATGTCCTGCTCCATGGCGCTGATCTCGTAGCGCCCGGCGGTGAGGCTGACCTCCGGCATGGCGGGGATAAAATCATCCCGCTGCTGGCGGAAGTTTTCGCGGTCGGTGTTCTCATAGGCCAGAAGCATCATGTCCGCCGCTTCGGGGCCGCGGTCCTGCTCCAGATACATGCTAATGAGCGCCGTGTAGGCCTCGCTGCGGAAGGGGCTGACCTCCTGGGCGAGCCTTAGGTACACCGCCTCGGCCTGCTCGTCCTGCGCGTCCAGCTCGTAGGCATTGGCCAGCAAAAGCAGGCCGTCGTAGTTCTCCGGGTCGATGGCGTCGCTGATGCGCAGGCAGGTGATCGCCATCTGCACGTCGCCCACCTCCAGATAGTCCTGCCCCGCCAGGCGGTAGGCCTGCGCAGGCACGCCGCTCCACTGCTTGATCAGCGCCTCGCGCTCCTCCTGCACCAGCGGATCGTCCGTGTTCTGGGCCAGGGCGAACATGACCTCGGTAGCGGCCATGGCGTTACGGCGCGCGGTGGCGCGCTGGCCGCTGTCGCTGCGGCTCATGTAGAGCATATAGCCCGCGCCCGCCAGCACGGCCACCAGCGTGAGCGCCACGCCGATCAGCATCCAGTTGATGTTGTGCCTGTGGACCGTATGCACACGGCCATGCCCTGTTTTCAGCGCGGGGGCGCGCCCGCGCGCGTTGACCGGCACGCCGCGCCGCGTATCGGGACGGCTGCTGCCGCGCTCGGTCTGAAAGGCGGCGGCCGGCTTGCGGCGGGGGGCGTGCTGCACCTCCTCCACGGGCAGGGAGGAGAGATCATAGTCGCCGTATTCCCTGGAACGGCTGCTCCCGGAGGGCAAAGTGGGCGCCGTTGCGCTCACCCGCCCCTGACGGATGGCGCGCACGCCCGTATCCTGAAGCGCCGAACCGCCGTAGCGGCCCAGATAGGTGCCGCAGTTTTCGCAGGTGAGCGACCCGTCGGGCATGGAATGCCCGCAGCGTTCGCAGATCATGTGAAATGCCTCCTTCCGGCGGCGGGCCGCTTACACGCCCGCACGGTTATTGACCGGACGGTCGTTGATGAACAGCTCGAAATGCTGGCCCAGAAACTCCGCCGCCTGCTCGCACATCAAGATGCGGGGCAGATAGATGCTCAAATACTCCAGCACGCTGGAGGACTCGTCCATCCTGAGCTCCTGGCGGATGATCTTGTGCTTGCGGTCCACGGTGACGCTGTTCTCCTGAATGGAGAAATTCACACGGTCGTGGATATCGCCCACGTCCGGGCGGCCGTTGCGCACGCGGCTTTTGTGCGCGTCCGACTTGTCGGCGATGGCCAAAGCGGCCGATACCGCGCTGGACACCGTGCCGCTCTGCTCCTCATGGTTGCCCACGGCGGTGATGATGATCATCACGTCCTCGATATCCATGCCGATTTCCCGCAGCAGGGGAAAGAGCAAAATCGCGCCGTTGGGGCCGTGATCATGGCGGTTGACGCTGTTGCCCACGTCATGTACCCAGCCCGCAATGGCGGCCAGCTCCACCTCGCGCTCGCTATAGCCGAGGCTTTTCAAAATACCGCTGGCCGTGCGGCTCACATAGCCCAGATGCCGGGGGCCGTGGTCGGTATAGCCCAGGGTCTCCAGATAGCGGTTGCCCGCCCGGACCAGGGCCTTGATGCTTTCGTTCTGTTTGATCTCCTGAAGGGTAATCATGAATGCCTCCTTTGCAAAAAATGGGGGCGGACCGGATCAGTTCTGCGCCCTTTGCAGCCGTTTGAAGGCCTGATAGGTGGGGTCGTGCGACCAGTCGCGCACGGGAGCCTCGCTGCCCAGGCGCTCAATGGCGCTGCGAATCTCGATAAAGTCGGTGTAGGTCACGTCGTCGCCCTCGGCCACGTCCAGCAGGGCCTCCAGCGCGTGATCGTCGTCCAGCTTGGCCAGGTAGCCGGCGTAGAGGGCGCGCTTGTCCTTGGTGGCCTTAAACTGTTCCAGGGCGAAGCGGAATACATCCTCGTCGCCAGGATAGTCCGCCAGCACATCCAAAAGCGCCTCCTTGCCCTCCGGCCCAGCGGCCAGGAAAGCCACCTTTGCCGGCCCGCGCACGCCCTCGCCCATCTGGCGCAGGCTTTCCAAAGCGTTGTCCAGGATGTCGTCCTCGTCGTCGCGCTCCACCTGCCAGCGGATGAAGTCCACCATCGGCAAGGTGCTCTCGATCTGCCTAAGCAGCTCAATGCCATCCATGCGCGCCTCGCAGGGAGCGGTCTTGTCCTTGACCAGCGCCATCAGCGCCGCCTCGTCGCCCAGCTCCGCCAGCCGGTCCAGCAGGGGATCGGGTACGGGAACGCCTTCTTTGATGTATCCGCAGAGCAGTTCGCACAGCTGCGCGCTGTCGGAAAAGCGGTCGAAGTATTCGCCCGGCGCGCTGCCCTCCAGCCAGTCGGCGGGGGTGTTGAGCCAGCGCAGGTACACGTCGGGCACCTCGTCCTCCATATCCTCCGGACGGCGGAAGCGGTGGCGGTTTTCCTCAATCCATTTGTTCAAAACCTCGGTAAACCGGGCGTCAAAATCGATGATGGTCATGTGTATCCTCCTCCTTACAGGCCGCGCAGAATATGCAAGGCCCTTTTCAGGCCGCGTCTTGCGTGCATGTTCAGGCGTTCCGCATAGATGCGCTGGGGCGGGAGTCCGCTTTCGCAGCGGTACCGGACGCTCAGCGCCAGCGGCCATACCTTCCAGCGGTCCGCGATCAGATGAAAGCGCTCATCCTCGCTCATCCGCCGGACCCGTGAAAGCGCCCACGGCATGAACCCTCCGTCCTGTGCAAGCGCGGCCGCGCGATTGAGGCATCGGGTGATCATGCGCTGATAGAAGCTCGCCGCAGGCGGCGGGGGCTGGGTGGGGTCCACATAGCCCAGCCGGCCGTCCTGCCACACGGCATAGGGCGCGGGCGCGCCCATGGAAGCAAGCATCGCCATGGCCACCCGCTTGGTCAGCGATCCGCGCGGGTCGGCCAGCAGCACCTGCCGGAGCAGGCGCTGCGCCTCCTCCGGCGGCATGGCCGCACACACGGAAGGGAGCAGCTTCGCGGGCCAGTCCGTAGGCAGGGCCAGCATATAGAGGAACCGCGCCCGCAGCTTGGCGTCCGCAGCCATGGCGGCAGCCAGCGCGGCGGGGCCTTCCCGCACGGCCTGGGTAACGGGCCTGAGGCATCGGTTCAGCTCGTCTTCTGTGAGCGAGCCGTAGTAGGACACGCCCGCGGCCTCGGCCCGGACCCCGTCGGGGGTCAGGTCGCGATTTTCCATCTCCATCACGCGGTTGAAGAGCACCTCGCCGGGCACGTCGTCTGGGTCCAGCTCGCGGCACAGGTGGATGTACCGGCTGGCTTCCTCCAGCCTGCCCAGCTTGAGCAGGCACACCGCCAGGTCATACAGCACGGGATAGCGGTCTGAGCACCGCTTCAGGCTGCGCGTGAGCATGGCCCGCGCGGCCTCATGCGCCCCCAGCTGCTCGGAGGCCAGGCATACCAGCAGCTCATCCGCCGGCGTCACGGCGCACACGGCGGCACGGATCAGCGCCGAAGCCGCCTCCGCCGCCCTACCCAGCCTGCCCAGCAGGCATGCCGCCGAAGCGGCCAGCTGCGCGTCATACGGACGCAGGCGAAGGGCGCGGCGCACATACCGGAGGGCCTCCTGCGGCCTACCGGCGCGCTCGTGCCACAGGGCGGCCAGCTCGTCGCGGCGGGCATAGGGCGCCTGAAAGGGGGCCCGTCGGGCCCGCTGGAGGGCACGGGCCGCGCCCTCCATATCGCCGCGCGCCATGCGGGACAAAATCATGTGCATCAGCCCGTTCAGCCGGGCACGCCGCTTGACAGGGGCCTCCCAGTAGGCTTCCTCCATTTCGTACACGTCGCCGTCCCACGGCGCGGGAACGGTCTGTCCGCCGTCCGGCGCGTTGAAATACAGCGAAAAGGCGTCCAGCCCCTCCTGCCGGTGGCCCAGGGCGATCATGTTCTGGCCGATCAGCCCGTAGAGCGCCACGCGCGAGGGATCATACGCCAGGGCCGCAAACGCCTCGCGGTTGCTGGCCTCATAGCAGTGCAGCTGCCTGAGGGTGAGAGCATAGCTAGCCGGTCCGGCGGCGTAGCCGGGATCGGTGCGGGCGGCATGGCGCTCCAGTACCGCCGCGCGGCGCAGGTCGCCCGCCTGCTTGCATTTTTCCGCCCGCCGCAGCCAGTAGGGCGCCGGGCGCTGAAACGTATCCATGTGGATGCTGGTCATAGCTTCCTCTCCGCCCCGCATTTCCGCGGGGCAAGCCGAATGCTCATGCCTGCGCCTGGTTGAGCAGGCGCAGCAGGTCCTGCTGGGTGAAGCGCTCGGTCTTTTTGCAGAAATGGCAGGTCAGCTCCGCACCGTCCTGCTCATCCTGAATCATGCGGCCCAGCTCCTCGCGGCCCATGGCAATGAGCGCCTTTTCCATGCGCGAACGCGAGCAGTTGCCATATGGAGGATGCAGCACCGCCCCACAAGGTCCGCCTTTTCCATGCGCGAACGCGAGCAGTTGCACCGGTAGCACAGGGGCGTCCGCGCAAGCACCACGGGCCGGAGGCCCTCAAACCACTTGGCCATGAGCGACTCCATGGGCTCGTGGCACAGCTCGCGGCTCACATCGGCCATCAGCGGGCTGCGCAGCTCCAGCTGGCTGATGATCTCGTCCGTGCAGCCCGGCATGGGCTGCAAAAGCACGCCGCCCGCCGAAAGCACCACCTCGCCGCTGACCAGCACGCCCAAGCTTTGCAGCGTGGGCGTCTGCTCGCTGACGACGTAGTAATTGGCGAAATCCTCGGCGATTTCGCCCGATACCAGGGGCACCTGACCCACGTAGGGGCTTTTCATGCCCATGTCGCGCACCACGCTCATGCGCCCCTCACGCCCCACCGCGCGCCCCACGTCCAGCTTGCCGTTGGGCTTGAGGGGCATTTCCAGCTTGGGTACGTCCACGCAGCCGCGCACGCTGTCGCGGTCCGCCACGCAGACAATGCGGCCCAGCGGCCCTCCGCCGTCGATGGTCACGGTCACGCTCGCCTGATCTGCCTTGAGCATCGCGCCCATCATGGCGGTGCCCATCAGCGTCCGGCCCAGTGCGGCCGTAGCCACCGGGCTGGTCAGATGAATGGCCGCCGCCTCGGCCACGGTGCGGGTGGCGGTGAGCAGCAGGCCCCTCACCATGCCGTCCATCAGGGTAATATGCAGCAGTTCATCCATTTGTTCCATATGCGTTTCCTTCTTCCGTATGTCCATCAGGCTTCGGGCACCTCGGTCATGCGTTCGCCCACGGTGGGCGGCGCCTCCTCGGTCAGCGGCTTGCGCGCCGCCAGGAACCAGCGCACGGCATGCGGGTCCGGCGGGGAGAGCTTTTTATCGCCGTAGAGGCGGATGTCGGTAAAGCCCACAGCCTCCATCAGCTCGGTCAGCAGCTGGGCGCTGTGCGCGTACTGCCGCTGCTGCTCGCCGATGCGCAGATAGGTCTCGTCCTTCTGCCGCACAAAGATGGCCAGGTTCAGATCCACGTATCCCTGCGCACGGTTGTAGCGGTTCTGCCATAGATAGGCGATCTCCGGGGTTTCGTCCCCGATGAAGTGATTACCCAGCACGTGTTCCAGCTTATAGGGCGTGCTCAGGTCCACAAACAGCGCGCCACCCTCGCGCACGCTCAAAAACGCCGCGCGGAAGAAATCCGTCAGCTCGCTGGCGTCCTTGAGGTAGTTCAGGCCGTCGTTGGTGCACAAAACGGCGTCCATGCACCGGTGCAGATGCAGCCGGCGCATGTCCTGCCTCACGAAGGGAATCATCGCGCCAGTGCGGCGCGCCTTCTGCGATGCCTCGAACAACATGTCGGGGGAGATATCCACGCCGGTCATCTGATAGCCCATCTTGCTCAACGCGATGGTGATGCTGCCCGTGCCGCACGCGCATTCGCATACCTTTCCTCGGGGAACGCCGTAGCGCTCCATCAGCTCGTGATAGAACCGCGCCCAGGCCAGGTAATCCACATCGGCCATGAGCCTGTCGTATACGGATGCAAATGCGGTGTACATGCGTGTATATCGCTCCTTCTAAGGCTTTCGTCTGCGGCTTTGGCCGATGAGCCCGCCGATGCGCCCCGTTTCCTTGGCGCTCAGGCCCGCCCAGCCCACCTCGCGCACGCGATCCAGCAGGCCCAGCTCGCGCGCCAGCTCATACTTCATGCGCTCCTCCCGGGTCAGGCGGGTCAGCGCGCTGCGGCGGACGGCTCCGGTCAACAGTTCATCCTTTTTGCCCATGTCCTTCCCTCCCTTGCCTGGGTAGGTTGTGACAAAGGCGCGTTCCTCATTCGCCGGCTTCCTCGCCGCCGTCCTCGTCATCCTCGTCATCCTCTGCATTGTACAGGCCGCGGCCCACCTGCACGCCCTCGATGTTGGGATTGATGTAGCGGTCGAACACCGCGTTGGCATAGCTGGCCCCAACAAAGCGGCTCAGGCTGAAACCGATGACGATGTAATAGGCCGCAAGCCCCAGCATGGCATACTGCATATAAGGCGTAAAGAGCGAAATGAGCGCCGCAATCGCCCAGGGGAGCAGCGACAGCAGCTTTAGCCCCACGGTCATGGGCAGGCGGCCGATGGTCATGATCAGGCTGTTTCGCACCACGTTGCGGTAGTTGAGCTTGTAGGTGACGATCTGCGGATAGATGTACATCAGCGAGCACAGCCACATGCTCCCCACTACAATGCAGATGACCTGTGGGATCATGAACAGCAGGTTGGAGCCGGCCATTTCACCATAGAACGTGACGCACACATACATCAGCAGCGGCATCAGGCCCGTGATGAAACCCGTCAGCAGACCGTATTTCCAGTTGCCCTTGACCGCATCGATAAAATCAGACCAGATGAAAGCATGCTCGTCGCGCGCCCAGTTGCGCGTGACATAGGCCACGCCCGTCGTAAACGGACCTGTGAGCGCCAGGCACGGCACCAGGAACAGCAGCGTCTGGACGATCACGGCGCTCACGCCTTGGGAGTAGCTCTGCGTCAGCCCCGCCAAGGTCTCCGCGGTGATTTCGCCGGCCTCCAGCTGCATCTGCGCGTCGGCCAGGTTGGCCAGACCCGCATACCACAATAGAAGCCCCCGTCCGATCACAAAGATGGCCGGAAGCCATGCGACCGCGTACATCAAATTCAGCCGCACCAGTCCGGACAGGCGCACGCGCAGCATTTCCCAAAACAGCTGCCAGCGCGTCTGGGGAAGATCTTCCTTGGTGTAATCGCCTTTGCCGCTTTTTCCGTAGTAATAGCGGTTCATCATCTTTCCAAACATGTTGCTTCCTCCGTCAAGCATAGGGATACAGCATGCATTATAGCACACAGGCACCTGTGCGTCAAAACGCGCGCGGGCCCGCAAGGCACGATGACACAAAGTTTACAGCTTCTTCATATAAGAAAAGGGACCGCCGCCCCGCTTCCTCTTGTGCGGGGCGGCGGTCTGCCGCTGGTTGGTATCGTGTCTTTGCGTTCCCTGGTCGCAAAATATCAGATGCTGCAGGGCACTGCATTGCTGGAGAACAGCTTTTGCTGCGTCTGCTGTCCGGCCACGCCGTCGATGGACAGGCCGTTGAGCTCCTGGAAGATCATGACCGCGTTTTCCGTCACGGTGTCGTAGGTGCCGGAGATATCGCCGTCATAGTACTTCAGCTCGTAGAGAGCGTATTGCAGCCGCTTGACCGCGCTGCCGGTGGAGCCTACCTCCAGCTTGGAATAGCTGCCGCTTTCGGACGTGCCGCCATAGAGCAGGCGCTGCGTGGTGGGGCCGGCCATGCCGGTCACGCGCAGGCCCGCCGCACGCTGGTACGCCTCCACGGCCGCCTCGGTGCCGCTGCCATAGGCGCCGTCCACGCTGCCGCTGTAGTAGCCGGTGGCCTGCAGCGCCCTCTGCAGCGCCGTCACATTGGTCGAGCTGGAGCCCGTGGTGATGGTGGTATAGCCGTTGGACGAAGCGGTTTTGCCGTAGTTGTCGGGGCTGGAGCTGCTGCCGGAGGACGAGCCGCCGGAGGAGCCCCCGTTGAGCGCGGCGTAGATGGCGTTGAGCGTGGCCTTGCCCGCGATACCGTCGGCCTTGAGGCCGCTGGCCTGCTGGAAGGCCGTGACTGCGGCGGTGGTTCCGCTGCCGTAGTCGCCGTCCACGCTGCCGGTGTAATAGCCCAGCGTCTTGAGGTTCTGCTGTAGGGAGCGGACCGCGCTGCCGGTGTTGCCCTCCTTGAGCGAACCGAGATGTCCAACCACGCTGGAAGCCTTTTTCGCGGACTCGGAATACAGCTTGGTCAGCGTCGTGGGGCCGGCGATGCCGTCGGCGTAGATGGAGTTGCGCTCCTGGAAGGCGATGACCGCAGCCTGGGTGGTTTCGGCAAACTCGCCGTCAGCGGTGCCGCTGAGGTAGCCCAGCACGATCAGCCGGTTTTGCAGGATCTTGACCTGGGAGCCGGAAGAGCCCAGCTGGAGATAGATGTCCGTCTTGCCGTTGGTGTAGGACGAGCTGGTGGAAGAGCTGCTCGAAGAGCTGCTGGAAGAACTGGACGAACTCGATGAGCTAGAGCTGCTGGAAGAGCTGGTGGTCTTTTTCTTGGCGCTGCTGGAATACAGCTTCTCAATGGTACGGGTACCGGCCTTGCCGTCCACGGAAAGGCCGTTGGCGGACTGGAAGTCGCGCACGGCCTGCTCGGTGGCCGCGCCGAAGTCGCCATCCGCGCTACCGGTCAGATAGCCCAGGTCCTTGAGCCGCTGCTGCAGGCGCTTGACGTCGCTGCCGGTGGACCCCATCTTGAGCGTGCTGCTGCCGGACGAGGTGCTCGACGGCGTAGCCGTGACGCTGGGCGCATTGGTGGGCGGTGTGGTGGGCGGCAACGTAGCCGTGCCGATCTGCGGAGCGCTGGTCGCGCCGCTGATGGGGGCGTTGGTGGGGCTAACGTTGCTGGGCGGGTTGGTCGCCGTGTCGTTTCCGAAATCCCACGCGCTCCAGTCCACCTCGTTGCTGGTGGGCGCCGGGGTGGGGGTGGGCGTTACGCTGGGCGTAGGCGTCACGACGGTATCAAAGGTCTGCCCGCCGTCGCCCACGGTCAGCCCATTGTTGCTGTCCACAACGCGGTCGGGTTCCATATAGCAGGCGCTCAGCACCACACAGGCGGCAAGCAGCAGCGCCGCGACAGCCGCCCGCTTCAGCCGCGCATGGCGGCTCCTGTCTGTGGTATGGGGATGCTTCACAATCAACACTCCGTTTCCTCAAGGAAGTCGAAAAGGAAATGTTACAAACCTCTTACACCTATGCAAAGGGTACACATACCCTCGCATCAAGCATATTGTACAGGGAAAATACGGGAAAATCAACCCCGAATATTCGCGCTGCATAGAATTAACGATTCGTTCATGCCTTTTGTTCCCTTGAAATTGAAATATTTTTGTCATATTTCGGCGTTCCTTCGTCATATTTGGCGAACGCTTTTCCAAGCCACAGCGAATACAGCGTCCACTCCCGAACGGGCCAGGGGGTTCCCTCCAGCAGCGCGCGGCGGTAGAGCCCAAGCTGCCGTCCATACCGCCGCCACAGCTCCTCTCCGCTGGAAACGCGGTCGGTTTTGAAATCCACCAGCACCCAGGCGCCATCCTCCAAAAAGCACAGATCGATCACGCCTTGCACAAGCGTGGGGAAGGGCTCGCTAATGCGCAGGTTGAAGCTCCATTCGCGCCGCACCGTGGACGCCGACAGCATGCGCTGACCCAGCGGACCGGCCAGGAAGCGCGAAGCCATGCCCGCATCCGCCAAGGCCGCCTCCGCGGGGGTCATCACGCGCTTTTCCACCAGGCGCGCCAATTCCCTTTTTATATGGAAGAAAGTCGCCTGCTCGTCGCCCCTTGCCGCCCGCGCGCCTTCCAGGTCCATCAAGCCCAGCAGGCGGTGCGTCTGCACGCCGCGCAGCAGTCCCGCCTCCTCCGGCGGCGGCTCCAGAAAGGCCGGCATGGCCGGAAGCGAGGAAAGCAGGCGGGGACGGGGACCATCGTAGGGAAGGCGCTTGAGCTGTTCCTCTTCCTCCTCCGCGGCCTCCTCCAGGGACTGCGCGCCATCCAGCGCGCGGCACAGCGCGGTCACACCCAGCTTGAGCGGAAGAGCGGCGGTTTCCTCCCTTTCTCGCGGCGCAGCCGCTGCGGGCCAGTCCATGCCGGCGGTCTGCGGCGCGGGAATGGGTACGGCGGACCGCTCGCCCGCCACCTCCGGCAGCGAAAAGGGAAGCGGCGCGCTCTGACGGGCATAATGCCTTGTAATGACTGGTTCCATGTGGAAAACGATGCGCCACGGGGCGCTTTTTTGTGGAAAACTTGTGGATTCTGTGGGGAACTCCGCATCGACCCCGGTTTCCCTCACGTCCACTGTGGAAAGTTGCCCCTCCTGCTCCACCGTCACCCTGTCGCCCGGCTGCGCGGATTGAAGCAACCAATCCAGCATGCTGCGCGCTTCACGTACGCCATACACGCCGCCGGACCTGCCCACAGAGGCCGGGTCCGGGTTTTTCTGGCTCCCCACCAGCACCAGACGCGTTTTGGGCCTCGTCATGGCCACATAGAGCACGCGCGCGCGTTCCGCCCGTTCGGCGCTGCGCTCCTTCAGGGCGACCGCGCCCTGCAACAGCGTCGGACGGCGGGTGCGCGCTTTTTCATTGACATAGCCCAGACCAAAGCCGATTTCTCCATGCAGGCTGATGGCGCGGGTCTGAGTGCGGCGAAGCAGCGGTCCGCCCAGGCCCATCACATAAACCGTGGGAAATTCCAGCCCCTTGGATTTGTGAATGGTCATCACGCGCACCACGTCCTCCCAGGGGTTCATCACGGCGGGGCTCTGCTCGCCCCCGCCGCCGCCATCGGCCCTGACGGCTTCCACAAAGCCGTACAGGCCGTCCGTATGGTTCCGCTCATAGTCGTCGGCGCGGTGGCAGAGCATGCGCAGGTTGGCCTGCCGCAGCTTTCCGCCCGGCTGTGCCCCGTAATGCGCATAAAGCCCGCTGCGCTTGAGAAAGCTCCACAGGTATTCTGCCAGAGGCATGCTGCGCGCATAGAACCGCTCCGCCTCAAGCGCCTCCAGCACGGCGCGGCAGCGCGCGGCAAGCGGCGCGTCGGCTTCATGCGCCGCCGCCTGCAGCGCGCTGAGGAAGCTCGCCTCCCGCTGGGGGCGCAAAAGGCGAATCGCCGCCAGCTCCCGTTCCGTCATCTCAAACAGCGGGCTGCGCAGCTCGCTGATCAGGGCCACGTCGTTGGCCAGGTTATCCAGCAGGGTCAAATGCTGAATCACCTGGTCCACCTCGTCGGACGACATGGGGTCGCCCCCGCCTTCGCAGTACACGGGAATGCCCATCCGGCCCAACACCAGCTCCACCTTGTCGGCCACATTTTTGCCCACAGGCAGCAGAATGGCGATATCACGATAGTGAAGCGGCGCACCCGGCTGGCCCTGTGCGTCGGGGACCGGTTCGCCCACCGTTTGCAGAATATCCCGCGCGATCAGCTCCGCCTCGGCCAGGACCATGTCCTGCGGTCGCCGGCCCTGCGCGTTGAGCACATGCAGCTCGGTCGCCGGGTCCCCCTGCGACGGCACGCCGGGGTACAGCCGCGCGTCGGCGTCATAGTCGATCTCGGTGACGCGCCGGTCCATCACATGTGCAAACACGCGGTTCACCGCATCCAGCACCGCTGCCCGGCTGCGAAAGTTCAGATTGAGCACCACCCGGCGAAACGGCGCGTCCGCCAGGGGCGAAAAACGCGCCAGCTTCCCCAGAAACAGGCCGGGCTCGGCCAGGCGGAAGCGGTAGATGCTCTGTTTTACGTCGCCTACATAGAAATAGCTTTGGCCTGCCTCGCGTTTGAGGGCGTTGAGGATGGCCTCCTGCAGGGCGCTCACGTCCTGGTATTCGTCCACGAACACCGCGTCGAACCGCTGCGCCTGCTGCTTGCGCAGGTCCGGGTCGCGCAGCACAGCCAGCGTCATGTGCTCCAGGTCGCCAAAGTCGATGCAAGCTTCGCTGAGCTTGCGTTCCTGAAAGCCCTCATGCAGATGCCGGACCGCCGTGGCCAGCCCGCGCGTGGCGCCTTCCATGGCCTGCATATCGGCCGCGCCCTGTTCAAAATCCGCGGGCAGCAGTTTTTTCAGATCGTCTGCCATATCCTTGATACGGCTGCGCAGGTCCTTAAAGGCCCCCGCCAGCCGCTCCTCATCCCCGGTAGCGGGTTTGAAGCGTCCCAGGGTGACGAACTTCAGGTCGGCCAGCGCCCCGCACAGCGCACGCATCCCCTGCTCGCAGGCCGCGCGCAGCCCGCTGAGGGTTGCCCGGTCGCTTTGCAGCGTCTTAAGATAGGGCGGCGGGAAGGCTGCGTCTGCGCGCATGGCGTCCGCCTCGCGCCACAGGGCGTCCATTCCCTCCACGATGAGCGCCGCCTCCTGGCAAAAAGCCTGCGCCAGCGGCTCGCCGTCCATGCTTTCGACGCTCCAGTCCTTCCCCGCGTTTTCTTCCAGCCAGGTCATCGGGTCCGGGCGCGACATCAGAAAGCGATAGAGCGTCTCCATCATGAGCGCGATCTCGCGCTCGCTGAATTTGCCCGTCAGGGCCTCAAGCCGCTCATCCTCGTGCGCCGCCCCGTACAGCCAGTCCAGCGTTTCTTCCATCGCGTCCTGCCAATAGGCGGCGCGGGTCCGCTCATCCGCCAGCATGAATTGCGGGTCCACGCCGCAGCGCTGGAAGTTCTGCCGCACCACCTGTTGGCAATAGCTATGGATTGTGGAGATTTGCGCCATACTAACCAGGTCCGCCTGGCGGGCCAGGCGCGGGTTCTCCACGGCGGCCTCGTTCAGGCGCGTTTCCAGGCGCTCCCGCATCTCGCCGGCGGCGGCGCGCGTAAAGGTGACGATCAGCATCCGGTCGATGCTGACGCCGCGCTCCACAATCAGCCGCACGATGCGCTCTACCAGCACGGCGGTCTTGCCGCTGCCCGCCGCGGCCGATACCAGCAGCTCGCGGTTGTCGGCGCGGATGGCCGCTTCCTGAGCAGAGGTAAAGCGCATGTGCATCGCTCCTTTCTGGGATGGGGATATGCGCTATTGTACCGTAAGCGCGGGGCGAATGCAAATGTTTCACGTGAAACGCTTCTCCCGTCAGATGCCTGATTTGTCCTGCTTTTGGATAAATCATTTGCCCTTGCCCCCGTCTTCATGGTATAATACCGCTGTTATCCTCAAATACTTCCAATTCTTTTAAGGAGGATTTATATGCCCACTACCACGTTCGATGTGGAATCCATCAAACAAAGCATTGTTGGCAAGCTGCAGCGCTATAACGGCGTTACCGTGCAGGAAGCCACGCCGCAGCAGCTCTACAAGGCTGTCGCTTCCACCGTGCGCGACCAGATCATGCAGAAGTGGATGATCTCCAAGCAGCGGCGCGATGCCAAGCGCAAACGGCTGTATTACCTGTCGGTCGAATTTTTGACCGGCCGCTCCCTCAACTGCAATCTGATCAACCTGTGTTCGCAGGAGAACTACGCCCAAGCCCTGCAGGAGCTCGGCATCGACCTGCAGACCATCCTGCCCGAAGAGCCCGAACCCGCGCTGGGCAACGGCGGCCTGGGCCGACTGGCAGCCTGCTTCCTGGACAGCCTGTCCAGCCTGAACATTCCGGCCATGGGCTGCACCATCCGTTATGAGTACGGCCTATTCCGCCAGAAGCTGGTGGAGGGACAGCAGGTGGAGCTGCCGGACAACTGGCTGCAAAACGGCAACGTCTGGGAGGTCGCCCGCACCGAAGACACCTGCACCGTGGAGTTCAACGGCCACGTGGAGGAAACCGAGGAAAACGGCCGCAAGGTTTTCAAGCTCGTGGACACCTATCAGATCGATGCCGTGCCCTACGATATGCCCGTGGTCGGCTACAACAACAACTGTGTCAACACGCTTCGCACCTGGTCGGCGCGCAGCCGCGCCAATCTGGATCTGACGCACTTTGGCGAGGGCGAATACCTCAAGGCCATGGAGGAAATGCAGATAGCCGAGGTGATCTCCAAAGTGCTCTATCCCGAGGATAAGCACTACGAGGGCAAAATGCTGCGCCTCAAGCAGCACTACTTCTTCACCAGCGCCACGCTGCAATACGCCATCAAGAATTTTAAAAAGCATTTTGGCAACAACTTTGACCTGTTGCCTGACAAGTGCGTTTTCCACATCAACGACACGCATCCGGGCCTGGCGATTCCCGAGCTGATCCGTCTGCTGATCGACCAGGAGGGCCTCTCCTGGGAGATGGCGCAGCGAATCACCTACCGCTGCATGGCCTACACCAACCATACCGTCATGGCCGAAGCGCTGGAGCGCTGGCCGGTCGATATGATGAAGCAGACGCTCCCGCGCATCTACATGATTCTGGAGGAGCTCAACCGCCGCCTGTGCGCCGAGCTATTCACCAGCTATCCCGACCAGTGGGAGCGCATCGGCCATATGGCCATCATCGCCTATGGTCAGGTGCACATGGCCAACCTGTGCGTGGCCCTCTCCTCCAGCGTCAACGGCGTGAGCCAGCTGCACGGCAAGATCCTGCAGGACAGCCTGTTCCATGACTACTGGCTGCTGAACAAATCCAAGTTCAGCGCCATCACCAACGGCATCACCCACCGCCGCTGGCTGGTGGAGGGCAACCCCGCGCTGACCGCGCTGCTCAAGGAGGCCATCGGTCCCGGCTTCGTGGCGGACGCCTCCAAGCTCGAAGACCTGCTTCCCTACGCGGACGATGCAGCCTTCCGCGAAAAGTTTTCCGCCGTCAAGCAGCACAACAAGGAGCGTCTGCAAAAGCTGGTTAAGGCACGCCAGGGCATCGACATCGACACCAGCTTCGTCTTTGACACCCAGGCCAAGCGCCTGCACGAGTACAAGCGTCAGATGCTCAACGCCCTGCACATCCAGGTGCTCTACAACCGGATCGTGGACGATCCCAACTTCACCATGCCGCCTCGCCTCTTCCTCTTCGGCGCCAAGGCCGCTCCCGGGTACATGCGCGCCAAGCAGACCATCCGCTACATCAACGCTCTGGCGGATCTGATCGACAAGCATCCGCGCGCCCGACAGATGATTAAGATCGTCTACATCGAAAACTACGATGTTTCCACCGCGGAGATTCTCATTCCGGCCAGTGAAATCAGCCAGCAGCTCTCCACCGCCGGCAAGGAGGCCAGCGGCACCGGCAACATGAAGTTCATGATGAACGGCGCCGTGACGCTGGGCACCATGGACGGTGCCAACGTGGAGATCTACGAGCAGGTTGGCATCGACAACATCTACATCTTCGGCATGCGCGCCGATACCGTCGAGGGCATGTACCGCGAGCGGACTTATAACCCCATGAGCATCTTCGAGACCAATCACGAGATCCGCAAGGCCATGAGCCAGTGGCTGGACGGAACGCTGTTCCCCAACGAGCCCCTGGCTATGCAGGACCTCTACCATACCCTGCTGGTGGGCGACTACGGCGGAATGCCGGACAGCTACTTCGTGCTCAAGGACTTTGGCAGCTACTCCATGGCCAACCGTCGCATGATGGAGGACTACCAGAACCGCGACAAGTGGTTGCGCATGGCCATCGTCAATACGGCCAAGTCCGGCTTCTTCAGCTCGGACCGCACGATCCGCCAGTACAACAACACCATCTGGCACATCCAGGACGGCCCCTCCATCCTGTAGGGAGGACTGGCTCCGGGCCATGCGTTTATGCGCATGGCCCCTATTTTTTTGAGAAATAATTTTGGGAGTATTCCACAAAGATTGCGGTAGTATAAAGAACCATTGACTTATATTACACACTATGCTATACTTACAAGGTATTTTATTGCCGCTTATGTCAAAAAGCCTGATTATTTGGGCTTTTGTCTGCATGACGCCGCCTTTGAATGAGTCATCATTTTGTAATATATCGTTCCCGATACAGCCGGGGAAGCGTGTATGTTGCACAACGATCATTTATGGGAGGCGTCTTTTTCTATGGACAGGCAGCTCAAAATCATCTACCACTATCACAGCGGCTTTTCCGTCCAGGTGGGCGGAACGCTGCTGGTCTTCGACTACTGGGAGGGCGAGGGGCGCTCCCTGGCGCAGGTCGGACGGATTACGCCGTCGTTTCTCAAGGCGTTTGAGAAGATCTACGTCTTTATCAGCCACGCCCATCCCGACCATCTGGACCCCATCGTATACACCTGGGAATCCGAGGGTCTGCCGATCACCTATGTCGTCTCCAGCGACATGCCCGTAGGCACCCGCGGCAAGCGTCTGGCGCCGCTTCAGGAAAAGGAGCTGTCGCCCGATATAAGCGTCAAGGCTTTCCAGAGCACCGATCTGGGCGTGGCCTTCCTGGTGCGGGCCTATGGCATGAACATCTTCCACGCGGGCGACCTGAACCTGTGGCATTGGCGGCAGGAAAGCACTCTGCGGGAGATCGAGGCGGCTGAGAACGCCTACTACGAAGCCATCGAGCCCATCAAGGGCGAGCGCATCGACGTGTGCATGTTCCCGGTGGACCCCCGTCAGGGCCTGATGTACGACGCGGGCGCCAATCATTTCATCCTGACGATGAAGCCGCGCGTGTTCATCCCCATGCACTGGCAGGAGCGGCCGGAGGTCGCCATCGACTTCGCCCGCCGCGCCCGCACGCCCAATACCGAGGTGCTGGCCCTGACCAAGCCCGGCGTGGTGGCCAACCTGACCTTTAACGATCAGCTGCTGGATATCCACATCATCGAGCCCCCCAAGGATTTCGGCGAGCTGCCCATCGCCCCTGCGCGGCGCGTGGAACCGCAGATGCCCACGGGCGACGATCCCTTCGCCGACACCGACCTTCCCGTAGACATTCAATAGCAAAGGAGAGAGACCCCATGTTCACGATGATTCATGAAAACTACAACGTCCGCGATCTGGACCGCTCCCTGGCCTTCTACCGCGAGGCGCTGGGCCTGCACGAGGTGCGCCGCAACGAAAAGCCCGAATTCACCATCGTCTTTATGGCCGACGACACCGAGACCTTCCAGCTGGAGCTGACCTGGCTGAGAGACCGCACCACCCCCTACAACCTGGGCGACGAGGAATTCCATCTGGCCTTCCGCACCGACGATATGGAGGCGGCGCATGCGCTGCATGAGAAGATGGGCTGCATCTGCTACGAGAATCCCGATATGGGCATTTACTTCATCAAGGACCCGGATGGATACTGGCTGGAGATCGTTCCGGAGGGCAAATAACCGCTAACAAAAGGGGAGCCGTCGCTGGACGGCTCCCCTTTTCTGTTCTTTTCCATCGGGTCAATCCGCGTGACGCCCCGCGTTCCACCGGCGGCAGACCGGCCAGGCGAATGCCGCGCCCGCCACGATGTAGACAATCATCACCGCCACCCGCTGAAGCAGCGACACGGCTACGCCGCTTTGGAACAGCGCTCCCATCAGGCTGGTGGCCACGCCCATGACCGCCTCCTTGATGCCGATGTTCCCCGGAACGATGGATACCACCGTGGCAATCCAGCTGACGCTGTTGTAAAACAATGCCTGATACACTGTGACGGGCAACCCGATGGCCCCGAAGCAGGCCATATAGAGGCACAGCTGCACCGCATTGTTGACGATCAGGCAGGCCAGCAGCCGCCATAGCAGCCAGCGGTTTTTCAGCAAGGCGTTGAAACCGCGCACCACGTCGCCCAGCAGCTTCACACGGTCCAGCACGCGCGCGCCGCGGCCCTGCACCAGCAGTGAAAAGGCGATGAACGCAGCCACCGCCAGCGTGCCCGCTCCCCATAGGAGCCACAGCACGCCCGACCACATGCCGTCCAGCAGACCCGTCAAAAGCAGGGCGACAAACATCTGCGCCAACGCGAACACCACGCCAAAGACGATATTTCCCGCAGCCATGCTCACGCTTTTGACATACGCCAACCCCTTGGTGCGCTTGTAGTAGGCGGCGCTGAATACCAGGTCCGCGCGCATAGGCAGCACATAGGCCATGGCGTTGGCCACGAAGGTGACGCCCATCCAATCCACGGCGTCCAATGGAATGCGGTAGGTCGATAGAATCAGCCGGTGATAGACGCAGTTCATCACGCAACCGCCCAGCGCCAGCGCAAGCATCAGCGCCACGTCGCCTGCGCTGAGGGCCAGCAGGCGCGCCATGTCCGCGCGGTTGTCATACACATACCAAACAAGCAGCGCCACCAGCACCACAAACAGCGCTGTGGACAGCGCGCGTTTCCAGTCCAATCCACGCTTGGCCTGCGTCACGGCTCAACCTTCCTTTTCGCTGGCGCGCCGCGCCACGTCGTTGGTGTCGATGCGGTTGCGATAGACCACAAAGCGCTGGTAGAGAAATTCGGTGACAAAGTTGACAACCATGGTGCCCGCCAGCACCAGGAAGTCATTCCAGCCGGCCGTGGTCAGGGCGTGGCCCCACCAGGTGGAAACCGGCGTGAACACGGCGTAGAACAGCGCCACCAGCAGCATGCTGCGCGCCACGGACGCGTCGCTGCGGAAGGTATAGCGGCGGTTGAAGGTGAAGTTCCACAGCACGCTCAGCACCAGCGCCGTCAGATAGCTGGGCCAGTACGGCAGATGGAATACCGTCTCCATCAGGGTGAAGGCGGCGATCTGAATCAGCCCGGCGCTGATGGAAAACAGCGTAAACTTGAGCACCTGCCACACGCTGGTTGCATCCTTATGTTCCGTAGGCATATCGTATCTCTCCCTTGCACATCCGATGTGTTTTCCTCATCCCAGCACCTGCTGCGCCACGCGCACCGTCGCCATGGCGTCGGGGGCGTAATGGTCCGCGCCGATCTGATCGGCGTAGGCCTGGGTGAGCACGGCGCCGCCCACCACGACCGTCACACCGGGCGCCTCCTTTTTCAGTAGTTCGATGGTTTCCCGCATGGCGGGCACGGTCGTGGTCATCAGCGCGCTCAAACCCACCAGCCGCGCGCCCGTGTCCCGGACGGCCTCCAGCACGCGCAGAGGCGGCACATTCTTGCCCAAATCGGTTACGGCAAAACCATAATTGAGCAGGAGCACCTTGACGATATTCTTGCCGATGTCATGCACGTCGCCATGGACGGTGGCCAGCACCACACGCCCTGTGCCCTCGCCCTCCTGGGCGGGCAAGCGCTGACGGATGGGCTCAAAAGCGGCCTGCGTGGCGTTGGCGCTCTGCAAGAGCTGGGGCAGAAACAGCTCCCCGCGCTCATAGCGCGCGCCAACCTCCGTCAAGGCAGGCATGACGCTGCCTTCGATCAGGGAAAGCGGCTCTCTCCCAGCATCCAACAGGGCCTGCGCGGCCAGCCTTGCGTCGCCTGCCAGCCCGCCGCGGATGGCGCGGAATAGCGCATCGCCGGCTTCGGCTCCGTCCTGCGCGGCAGGAGCAGAAGCAAAGGCAGGTGCAGCCGCCGTGGAGGTCAAGGGCGGCAAGCGCTGCATGGTTTGCAGATAATCCTCCATTCCCTTGTCGCAGCCCGTCAGCGCGCGTCCGGCCCAAAAGGCCGCACACACCACCGGATCAAGGGGGTTGAGAATGGCCGCATCCAGCCCCGCCGCAAGAGCCATGGACAAAAACGAAGCCGTCATCGCCGGGCGGTTGGGCAGGCCGAAGGAAACGTTGCTGACTCCCAGCACGGTCTTATAGCCCCGCCGGTGCAGCTCGCGGACCGTCTCCAACGTCACAGAGGCGGCAGCCGCGTCGGTAGCGATGGTGAGGGTGAGCGCGTCAAAGAGCAGATCGGTTGACCGGATGCCGTAGCGCGCGGCCTCCTGCGCAATGCGTTCGGCGATGTCGAGCCGGCCCTGCACCGTGTCGGGGATGCCGCTCTCGTCCAGCGTCAAGGCCACCAGCGCGCCGCCATATTCGCGCACCAGCGGAAACACCGCATCCATCACCGCCTGCTTGCCGCAGACGCTGTTGACCAGCGGCCGGCCGATATAAACCCGCATGGCCGCCTCCAGCGCCCGCGGGTCCGCGGTGTCCAGCTGGAGCGGCACATCGCACACGCTCTGCACGGCCTGTACCACGCGCGTCAGGCATGCGGGCTCGTCGAGCTCCGGCAGGCCCACATTCACATCCAGCGCGTGCGCCCCCGCTTCCGTCTGGGCAATGGCCTCGCGCATCACGGCGTCCATATCGCCCTCGCGCAGCGCCTGCTTCAGCCGCTTTTTGCCCGTGGGGTTAAGGCGCTCGCCGATGATAAGGGGCCCTTCATCCAGCGAAAGCGACTGCGTGCGCCCGGAGATCACGCAGCGCGGCGATGTTTCACGTGAAACAATCGGACATCCGCGGGTGGCGCCCACCAGCCGCGCGATATGCTCCGGCGCGGTGCCGCAGCAGCCGCCCAGCGCACAAGCGCCCAGCTGGACCATCGGCAGCATATCCCGCGCGAAATCTTCCGGCGTGGTGGGAAAGACCGTTTTGCCGTCGATCACCAGCGGCAGGCTGGCGTTGGGCTGCACGAAGAAGGGAAGCGAAGAGCAGGCGCCCAGGGTGCGCACATTGTCCATCAGCGCCGACGGCTCATGCCCGCAGTTAAGGCCCACCGCGGTCACGCCCAGCCCTTCCAGCATGGCGATGGCGCCGGGAATGTCTGCGCCGGTGAGCAGACGGCCCCGCTCGTCAAAGGTGAGGCTGACAAACAGGGGCAGCTCAGCCCCGGACGCCCTGAGGGCCTGCTTTGCGCCCAGCACACACGCCTTGACTTCGGCAAGGTCGGTCATGGTTTCAATCAGCAAAAGGTCCGGGCCCTCATCGATGGCGGCGGAAAAGGCATCCTGGAACAGACGCACCGCGTCCTCGAAGGGAAGGTCCCCGTACGGGGCCAGCAGACGGCCCGACGGGCCCATGTCCGCAGCCACATAGCCGAGCCCGACGCGAGAGACGGCTTCCCTGGCAATGCGCACGCCCGCGCGCATACAGGACGGCGCAGCCTCGCCCAGATGCGCGGAGGTCGCGCCGAAGGTGTTGGTGGTCACGATGTCGCAGCCGGCTTCCAGGTAGCGCCGGTGAACCTGCGCAATCCGGTCCGGATAGATAAGGTTCCACGTTTCGGGCCGCTCGCCGCCGGACAGGCCCATGTCCTGTAGCAGCGTACCCATGCCTCCGTCAAAGTACAGCAGCCGCCTGCCGAGCTCGTTACAAATTCCATTCATGGTCCTACCTCCACAGGGCGCAGCGCCATGAGCGCCGTCACGCTCTTTTCGGGCAGCATCAGCCCGCCAGAGGTCAGGCTGATACCGATGCGGCGCGCCTCCAGCCAGGAAAGCAGCGGTCCCTGGCAGCTCAACGGCGCGTCGCCGTAGCCGGGGCTAAAGCGGGGCGACAGGCGCAGCCCCTCGGCGGCCAACGCCGCGCTTTGTTCCTCCAAAAGCCCGTCAATGTACTCATCCACCAGCGCGGATGCGCATGCGCCGACCGCCGCGCCCAGAGCGGGGTCCGTCAGCATCAGCCGGCGCACCAGCGCATCCAGCGGCGCGCCCAGCGTGACCGCCAATGCAAGCCCCTCTCGCGCGCCCGCGAACAGGCGGCACAGATCCAGCGAGGGAATCGCCAGCACATCCGCAATCATGAGGCGGCCCTCGCAGGCCCGCATGGCAGCACGGCGCATCAGGCTTCGCGGCAGAGCCGCCTCCTGCGCCATGGGATAGGCCGATTCCAGCACCGCCAGCGCCTCGCCGGCGGGCTTGCCCCGAATGCCGAGATAGCGCGCCGCGTCGCGCAGGGTACGCGCCTTAGCATTCATGCCGCAGGATGGGGCCCAGGTTGGCAAAGATCGCCGCCGCCACTTTGGGCCGGTTCATGGTATAAAGGTGGATGCGATTGACGCCGTTAGCCACCATGTCAATGATCTGGTCGGTGGCATAAGCGATGCCAGCCTTCTCCATGCTGTCCGGATCGTCGGCAAAGCGGTCCAGAATCGCCAGGAAGCGCTGGGGAAGCGTGGCATTGCTCAACCTCACGATACGGCGAATCTGCCGCGCGTTGACCACGGGCATGATGCCTGCCGTGACGGGAATATCGATGCCCTTGGCCAGCGCGCGGTACAGAAAGCGGTACAGAATGTCGTTGTCGAACACCATCTGGGTGGTGAGAAAATCCGCTCCGGCATCCTGCTTGCGGCGAAGATAGTCCAGATCGGCATCGCGGTCGGGGGATTCGGGATGTCCCTCCGGATAGCAGGCCGCGCCGACGCAAAATTGGCCGCGTTTGCGGATGGCGGCGATCAGCTCGGCTGCGTAGCGGAAGTGCTCCGCACCGGGAAAGCTCATGCCTTCGGGCAGATCGCCCCGAAGGGCCAGCACATTGCGGATGCCCGCCTGCGCGAGGCCGTCCAGCGCTGCGTCCACCTTGTCCCGCGTGTCGCCCACGCAGGTCAGGTGGGAAAGCGCGGTCACGCCATGCTCCTGCACATAGGCGCTGATCTCGCGCGTAAACTGGGGCGCGGTTCCGGAGGCGCCGCAGGTGACGCTGACATAGGCCGGGGCCAGCGAGCAGATTCCGCTCACCGCCGCCTTTGCCTCCTCCACCTTGTCAAACACCTTGGGCGGAAACACCTCGCAGCTCAAATGCACGCCGGGCCGGTCAAACAGCTCTCGGATGGTCAATCGCAACGTCTCCTTTCAGCGAATGCGCGGTCAATAAAACTGGAAAAAGTATACGCCGCCCATCTCGCTGTAAATCATGTAATCACAGGCGGGGTCCACCTTTTCGCGCAGATAGTCGATCACCAGCGTGGGCGGCGGGTCCACCACGCCGGAGGCGATGCACACATCGTAGCGCAAAAGGTCGGAGGGGTCGAAGTTCAGCAGGTCGATACCAAAGGCTGCGAACTGCTCCACCGTGGCGGGCGAGCGCAGGTTCCATCCGCCCCAGCAAACCACATTGTGCGGAATGCCCTCGCTCACGTCCGGGAACAGGCGCGTATCCACCGCCAGGGTCAAATCATGGATGAACAGCATGTCCGGATTCCACAGGGCATACTCATCCAACGCCGCAGCCGGGTCGCCCACCTCGGCCGCAGCCTCCGCATCAGGCAGCAGCGCAGGCACGAGGACGGCCAGCATCCAGCCGCATACGCACAGCTGTACGGCCGCCAGCACGGCGCAGAAACCCGTGCGCGCCCGCTGCGTCCAGCAGGCGGGCAGACAGGCCGGAAAAAGTCCGGCCGCGAAAGCCGCAAAGGGCAGAAATGCCAGCCACAGCACGCGCGTGGGCAAACGGCCCTCCAGCGCCAGATAGCCCAGCACCACGGCCAACAGCAAGGCGCTTCCCAGCAGGGCCGCCAGCAGACGTGGCCTGAACTCGGCCCGCACACAGGCCAGCATCACGCCCAGAGCCCAGAGTCCGGCAGCGATGCAGAACACCCAGGAAAAGGAGAGGCTGCCCCGCACGGCGGTTTGAAGGGTGCGCAGGGCGGCCTGAGCATCCGGCGTCCGTCCGCCCGCCTCCTCACAGGCCGCCAGCAGCGATTGGAGCGATTCGGTGGAGATGTCGGTATCCAAAAAGAAATAGGCATTGGCACGCTGGACGGTTCCATCCGTCCAGCCTACCGCTTCGAAAGCGTCCTTAGGGACCTCGGAAAGCGCATAATAATCCAGCAGCTGCGACCGTGCCTCCTGCCAGGCCAGATAATCCTCCTGGCCGCTGGCGGACACCTCCGCGGCGCGCCAGCCCATCAGGCCCGCGATCACAACCAGGCAGGCCGCTCCCGCCAGCAGCATCGCCCTGCTCCGCGCGCGGCGGTTCTCGCCGCTTCCCAAAAGCCACGAGACCAGCAGCGCCAGCCCGGCAAAGGCCAGAATGGGCCATAGCGCTTCCTTGCGAAGCGCATAGGCAAATGCAACCGGTGGAAGCGCAGCCACAATGCCCAACGCCGCCTGCCGGGGCGAGGCCTGCTCCCTGTCGATAGAGAGAATCTGCATGACCGCCGCCGCGCCCAGCATGGCCGCCGTCTGTGTAAAGGTGATGCGCGTGCACACCTCCAGGCACAGGCACGAGAACGCCACGGCAGCCGCGGTCCCCAGCCACAGCGGCCGTCCCGCGTTGACAAAGCACTGCATCAGGCCCTTTGCGCACATCCATACCGACAGGCACAGCAAAGCGATCTGAAACACGGAAAACCACGCTACCGTGGGAAACGCCAGCGCCAGCCAGTACATGGGCCACGCCAGAAGTCCATGGATGAAGATGTGGAAGCTGGCCGGCTCGCCCGTCTCATAGCCCATGAATGAGCGAAGAATGGCGATATCGTCATTCTGGCAGTAGCGCCAGTCCAGGCGCAGGGCGATCAGCAGAAACATCGCGGCCGTGATTCCCAGCGCGATCAGCCAGCAAAGGCGGCGGCTTCGGTTACGCATACGGTTCCCTCCCGGAGTCAAGGAATGTAAAATTGGAAGAAGTAGGCAAATCCGTTCTCGCCATAGATCATGCAATCCACATTGGGGTCTACCTTCTCGCGCAGATAGTTCAGCAGGTGGTTGGGAGGCGGGTCCACCACCGCGGTTGCAAAGAGCACGTCGTCGCGCAGGAAGGTTTCGGGCGGAAAATGCAGAAGGTCGATGCCAAAGTTGGCGAACTGCTGAATGCTCTCCCCGCTTCTGAGGCTCCATCCACCCCAGTAGCTCACGTTGTGCGGAATGCCCATCGACGTATCCGGAAACAGGCGCAGATCCCCCACCAGCGTGATATCGTGGATGATGAGCATATCCTCGTTCATCAGGGCATATTCCAGCAGATCATTGACCGGATTGCCGAACTCCGCCTCGTGCGCCTCATCGGGAAGCAACCTGGGGAGCTGAAGCGCCAGGTGCCACGCGCAAAATTCCAGGCAGGCCGCCGTGCAAAGCGCCGTCAGAGCGCGGGCGCCCCGCCCGCGCAGCGCACAGGGAAGCAGCCCGAAGATCATGGCCGCCGCCGGCAGCAGTGCCATCAGCGCCGCGCGCAGGGGCAGGCGGCCCTTGTCAAAGGCTAGGTAGCACAGCATGGCCGCCGCCAGCAGCACCGTCAGCAGCAGCGCTCCCAGCATCCTGAAGCGATCGCCGCGCGGCAGAAGCGCAGCGCCTGCCGCGGAAAGGACAATCACCGCCGCCAGCAGCCACAGGCTGGGCATCGCAGCTGGATTGTCAGCCGGAAAAGCCGCCAACACCTGCGCCGCCTCTCCAGCACGCGCGGATAACGACATATCCCGCGTCGAGCGCAGATAGGCGGTTAGCTGGTCAAACGCTTCTGTCGAAACGCTCTCATCCAGGAAAAACCATTGCGAGCCCACCATGGCGGCCGTATTGGCGCTCCAGCCCACGCGGTCCAATTCCTCCTGTGGAATCCCTTCAAAGCCATAGCGGTCCATCAGATCCTCGGTTGAAGCCTGCCAGGCCAGGTAGTCGCGCGCGCCGTTAGCGTCAATTTCCCATTCCCGAAGGCCCGTCAGCCCCGCCATCACCACCGCTGCGATCACAACGGAGACCACCAGCGGCTTTATGCTTTTGATCCGGCCAAAACCATCATCGCGCGCCGCCACATACAAAAGCGCCGCCCCGCAAAAGCACGCTATCGGCAAAGCGGCCACCTGGCGCAGCGCATAGGCGAGCACCAGCAGCACGAGCGCCAGACCCATGCCACGCAAAACCGCCCCGTAGGACGCCTCCGCATGGTCCACCGAAAGGATCTGCAAAACCGCCGCCGCTCCCAGAAGCGCCGCCGTCTGCGTAAAGGTGATGCGGGTTGCGTAAGGCAGCACGAAGGCGCAGGTAAAGGCCAGCGCAAACAAAGCGCCCAGCCAGAGCGGCTTTTTCGCCCCAGCAAAGCGCTGCATGATGCTTTTTTGGCAGACCGCGGAGGCCAAAAACAGAAACGCCAGCTGCATCCAGCTCAGCCACGCCACCCCAGGCACAGCGAGGCCCAACCAATGCAGAGGCCAGGCGAGCAAGCCATGAAGATAGATATGAAAATGCGCCGGCTCGCCCGTTTCAAAGCCCATAAAAGGGCGCAGAATCCCTGAATCATCGTTCACGGCATACTGGGGGTCCAGCACAAGGAAGATCAAGGCGAACATCGCCGCCGTCATCCCCAGCGCGGCCAACCAGCACACAGCGCTCCTCCGGCGTACGGTCATGAGCGTTCCTCCTCCCGGCCGTCATCCTTCTGACCGTCCGCGATCTCCACCAGATAGGGCGGGCGGCGGCGCGAGGCATCGAACGTGCGCCACAAATACGCGCCCAAAAGGCCCAGCGTCATCATGACCACGCCGAAGCTGAGCAGCTGGAAGATGAACATCATGGTCCAGCCGGTCACGTCGATGCGGCCCGTGAGCTTGGACACCAGCGCGTCGATGGCCCAGATGACCGAGCCGACCACGGACAGAAAGCCCAGCCCCGTCACGATCGTGATGGGCAGGGTCGAGAAGCTGAACAGCGTATCCGCGACCAGCCGGATCTTCTTTTTCAGCGTCCAGCGGCTCTTGCCGATCTTGCGCTCCCGGCGGATGTAGGTGACCACGCCGGTCTTGAAGCCGCTCCAGAGGATCTGGCCGGTCAGGGCGCTGTTGGGCTCGTCCATGCGCTTGAGCACTTCGATGACGCGCCGGTCCACAAGAAATACGTCGAATCCCTTTTTGGGCATGCCCGGAAGGGCAAACTTGCGGGTCATGGCATAGTACAGGTCCGCAAAAAACTCCTGCGAGCGGCTTTCCTCGCGCCCCTCGCGCACAGCCAGCACCACGTTGTTGCCGCTCTGCCAGCTTCGGTACATGTCCAGCAGCATCTCGCTGGGCTCTTGCAGATCCGCGGCCTTAACCACCGCGCAGTCGCCCGTGGCGTTGACCAGGCCGCAGAGCGTCGCCGCGTCGCTTCCGAAGTTGCGCGAGAGATGGAAGATGCGGATACAGCTGTCCTTCCTGGCCAGCTCGCGCATAACCTCATAGCTGTTGTCGCCGCTGCCGTCGTCCACGAAGATCAGCTCGATGTCGCAATCCGCCACATCCAGCACCTTTTCCTTCAGGTCGTCATAGAGCGGGGGCAGGTTCTCGGCGTTGTAGTACACGGGCACGACGATACTCATCTTAGGCACGGCCGTTCACCTCCCGCACGAAGGCGTCATAATCGCGGATATACTCGTCCGCGTCATAGGGCTCACTGGAGAGCACCAGCAGCACCGAATCGGGCGAGAAATCGTACATGTCCTTCCACACCATTCTGGGCAGATAGAGCCCCGTATGCGGCCGGTTGATGGAAAAGACCGCCTCGTTGCCCACGCCGTCGCGCACCCGCACCTTGCTGTGCCCCGCTACGTTGATGAGCACGAACTCGCTTCTTCGATTGGCATGGCAGCCGCGCACCACGTCGGCATCGCTTCCGTAGATGTAAAACACACGCTTGATCTCAAAGGGGATGTCCTTGAGACCCTCGACCACCACCAGATGGCCGCGCTCGTCGCCATGCTGGGGAAACTCCAGCATGTGAACCGATTCGCTACGCATGGCTCATTCCTCCCGGTATGCTTTGGTATAGATGCGGTTGAGCGAATGGAGGGCGCCATAGCCCTCCTTGTTCTGGATCAGGCCGGTATTGAGCACGCGGCCCCGTTCGTGCGTGCTGGTGCCGAAGGAGACGCATCTGGCGCCCAGCGCCAACCCTTCGCGCACCACGCTGTCATAGAGGTAGGTGGAGGGCACGCAGCCCTTGAGGGGCGCGGTGGCCAGGTACTGCGTGTGCAACACCCGCGCCTGGCTGAACCAGAACAGGCACGCGCCCGCAACCATCTCGCCCTCCGGGGTGAACACGCCCAGAAAGCGCGCCTCGTCGCGCAGCCTTGCGTCATGGAAATCCACCAGCTCCGCCAGCGTATGCACGGGCGTGGCGTCAAATTTCCTGAGATTCTGGCAAAGCAGCTCATAAAAGGCCGCCAGCTCCTCCCGCGTATGCAAGGGGCGGTCGGAAAGCCCGGCCTTGACGCACTTTTTGAGGTCATAGCGCTTGTTGAAACTGTAGGCGGCCACCAGCTCCTCGTGCGTGCGGCCCGCGACGGGCACATAGGCGGCGATCTCCAGTTCGTCCGTGTAGCCTGCGTGGTAGAGGGCATATTGCAGCGCGTCGGTGGGATGCGTGCTGAACAGGTCGCTGGTGAGCTTGAGCTCGGCCGCGCCAAAGCCCTGCTCCCGCCAGAAGGCGTCCAACTGCGAAACCAGCGCCACCAGCCGCGGCGCGCGAAGCAGCGCGGGCGCGATCACCAGCCCGCCGAAGGTGCTGCCGGGATGGGAGCGCAGCATGCGCACCCCGTCCACCGCCTGCGCTGCAGCGGGACAGACGGCCACCAGCTCCTGTCCGTCCAGCACCAGGAGGGACGCATCCTCAAACCGTCCGCTAGGATGGTAGCTCAAAAACCGGCGCGTCTGCAAAAAGGTGCCGTTCGTGGACCCCTCCATCACGAAGCGGTCCCAGCGTTCGTCCCACGAAGGGTCGTAGGGCAAGAGATGAAATGTATCCATGGCTCTCCTTTACGGGCGAAAGCGGTTGATGGTGTCGATCACGAAGGCCTGTTCGTCCTCGTGCAGGCCGTTGAACATGGGCAGGCTGAGCACCTCGCGGGCGTTTTTTTCGGTGATGGGGAAATCGCCCTCATGATAGCCCAGGTAGCGGTAGGCCTCGCTCAGATGCGGCGGAATGGGATAGTGGATCTCGCTGCCGATGCCGTTTTCCGCAAGCCACGCCTTGAGCGCGTCACGGTGCGGGCTGTGGATGACGAACTGATGCCATGTGCTCTCCACGCCCGGCCGCACCTTGGGCAGCGCGAGAAATTCCGTGTTCAGCCCCTCCATATAGCGCCGGGCGATCTGGCGGCGCTCCGCGTTGAGTTCGTCCAGAAAACCCAGCTTGACGCGAAGCAGCCCGGCCTGAAGCTCGTCCAGACGGCTGTTGGCGCCCACGACTTCGTTGTGGTATTTGACGCGGCTGCCGTAGTTGCGAAGCGCCCGGCAGCGCCCGGCGAGCTCCTCGTCGCCGGTAACGATGCAGCCGCCGTCGCCAAAGGCTCCCAGCCCCTTGGTGGGATAGAAGCTGAAGCAGCCGATATCGCCGAAGGCGCCGGATTGTTTCCCGTGAAACAATGTGCCGTGGCTCTGCGCGCAGTCCTCCACCAGCCGGAGGCCGTATTTTTTCACGATCCTGGCAATCTCGTCCATGTCGCAGGTCTGGCCGAAGAGATGCACGGCCAGAATGGCCCTGGTTTTGGGCGTGACGGCGGCCTCGATGCGGCCGGCGTCGATGTTGTCGTACTCGTCCGGCTCGACAAACACGGGCGAGGCGCCGTTGATGGTGATGCCCATCACACAGGCGATATAGGCGTTTGCGCAGACGATGACCTCATCCCCCGGACCGATGCCCAGCAGGCGAAAGGCCATCCACAGCGCATCCAGCCCGCTGGCCAGACCCACGCAGCATTTCACTCCGAGATAGGCGGCAAAGGCTTCCTCAAACGAGGCGACCTCCTTGCCCAGAATGTACCATCCGCTGCGGAGGACCTCCAGCGCCTTTTTTTCGTATTCGGCGGCATGCAGCTCAAAGGGCCGCTTGAGGTCGTTTGCCGGAATCCTGACCGCCTGCGCCATAACACCCGCTCCCCCTGCATTAAGAAAATTCCATTTCATTATAATGGTTCCGTGGGGATTGTCAACAACGGCGCGTTGCGGTACAATGGCACAAGCATGCCCGCTTCGGCGGGGAGAGGGAGGCCGTCATGGAACGTTTTCGCGCCCTTTGGCGCCACGCGATGCAAAGGCCATGGATCGCCAAATGCTGGCAATTCGTGAAATTCGGCATCGTGGGCGTATCCAACACGCTGATTTCGCTGGCAGTCTATCAGCTTGCGCTGAACGCGCTGGGGATGCACTACCTGGCCGCCAATTTGCTGGGGCTGGTCATCAGCGTGATCAACGCCTACTACTGGAACAACCGCTGCGTGTTCGGCGGCGGGCAGAAAAGGTCGTTTTCCAGGCATGTGGCGCTGTATTTCAAATCCCTGACGGCTTACGGCGGCACCTTCGTGCTGGACTCGGTGCTGCTGGTTTTTTGGGTCGAGGCGGTGGGCATCCCGGAGGCGCTTGCCCCGGTGCTCAATCTGTGCATCACCATTCCCTTGAATTTCCTGGTCAACAAATACTGGACGTTCCGCCGGTAGCGGAACGCAAAACAGCCCCCGGCGAAGGAGCGTATCCCTCGCCGGGGACTCTGTCTGTCTTAGGCCTGCATGGCCATGGTTTCCGCGGTGGCCGTAAGCTCGCCGTTTCCGTCCACGTCCACCCGCACGGTCTGTCCGGGCAGCACGTCGCCGGCGACGATTTTGCGGGCCAGCATGGTCTCCAGATGGCTCTGCATGTAGCGCTTGAGGGGCCGCGCGCCGTAGACCGGGTCGAAGCCCGCCTCGGCGATGGCGTCCACCGCCGCGTCGGTCAGCACCAGGTCGATGTTCTTCTCGCGCAGGCGACCGGCCAGATGTCCCGCCAGCAGGCGCACGATCCGGGCGATCTCGTCCTTTTCAAGCGGCTTGTAGAACACGATGTCGTCGATACGGTTGAGGAACTCCGGACGGAATTGGGTCCTGAGCAGCTGCATCACGCTGTCGCGGGCGCTCTGGGTGATCTCGCCGTTCTCGATGCCGTCCAGCAGGTACTGGCTACCGAGGTTGGAGGTCATGATGATGATGGTGTTCTTGAAGTCCACCGTACAGCCCTGGCTGTCGGTGATGCGGCCGTCGTCCAGCACCTGCAACAGGATGTTGAACACGTCGGGATGCGCCTTTTCCACCTCGTCGAGAAGCACGACGCAATAGGGCTTGCGGCGCACGGCCTCGGTGAGCTGGCCGCCCTCCTCGTAGCCCACGTATCCCGGAGGCGCGCCGACCAGGCGGCTGACGGAGAACTTCTCCATGTACTCGCTCATGTCGATACGCACCATGTTCTTCTCATCGTCGAACAAGCTTTGCGCCAGCGCCTTGGCCAGCTCCGTCTTGCCCACGCCCGTGGGGCCCAAAAACAGGAAGGAGCCGATGGGGCGGTTTTCATCCGCGATACCGGCGCGGCTGCGCAAAATGGCCTCGGAGACCTTCTGCACGGCCTCGTCCTGGCCGATCACACGGCGGTGCAGCTCCTCGGGGAGCTGGAGCAGCTTCTCGCGCTCGCCCTCCTTGAGCTTGGTCACGGGGATTCCCGTCCAGCGGCTGACAATGCGGGCGATCTCGTCGTCGGTCACCTTGTCGCGCAGCAGGCTTTCGTCCCCGCGCTCGCGCTCGGCGATCTCCTCCTCCTTGGCCAGCTCGCTCTTGAGGCTGGGCAGCTTGCCGTATTTCAGCTCCGCTGCCTTGCCCAGATCATAGGCGCGTTCAGCCTTCTGGATCTCGGCGTTGACCTGCTCGATCTGCTCGCGCAGCTTCTGCACCTTCTGGATGGCGGTCTTTTCGTTCTCCCAGCGCGCCTTCATGGCGTTGAACGCCTCGCGCTGCTGGGCCAACTCCTTCTCCAGCATCTCCAGACGGCGGCGGCTGGCCTCGTCCTCCTCCTTCTTCAAAGCCGCCTGCTCGATCTCCAGCTGCATGATCCGGCGGCTGACCTCGTCCAGCTCGGAGGGCATGGAGTCGATCTCGGTACGGATCATGGCGCAGGCCTCGTCCACCAGGTCGATGGCCTTGTCGGGCAGGAAACGGTCGGTGATGTAGCGGTTGGAAAGGGTCGCGGCGGCGATAAGCGCGCCGTCGGTGATCTTGACGCCGTGGAACACCTCATAGCGCTCCTTGAGGCCGCGCAGGATGGAGATGGTGTCGGCCACGGTCGGCTCGGTCACCAGCACGGGCTGGAACCGGCGCTCCAGCGCGGCGTCCTTTTCGATGTACTTGCGGTACTCGTCCAACGTGGTCGCGCCGATGAGGTGCAGTTCGCCCCTGGCCAGCATGGGCTTGAGCAGGTTGCCCGCGTCCATGGAGCCCTCGGTCTTGCCCGCGCCCACGATGGTGTGCAGCTCGTCGATGAAGAGCAGAATCTTGCCTTCGCTCTTCTTGATCTCGGCCAGCACTGCCTTGAGGCGCTCCTCAAACTCGCCGCGATACTTCGCGCCCGCGATCAGACTGCCCATATCCAGGCAGAACACCGTGCGGTCCTTGAGAGAATCGGGTACATCGCCGCGCACGATACGCTGTGCGAGGCCCTCGGCGATGGCCGTTTTGCCAACGCCCGGCTCGCCG
>NBJMC04203__coassemble_243_pt1 | contig 41348 bp, 42 predicted proteins | sample NBJMC04203__metabat2_high_PE_053 | metagenome-assembled genome bin NBJMC04203 | reverse complement strand
CAATCACCAGGCCGCCGGTGAGCACCTGATCGCTGGTCATGCCCAGCAGGGTTTCTGCCTCATCCAGCACCGCATCCACGAACCAGCCGTATTGCAGCGTCTCCGCCGGACGTTCCACCACGGCAATCGCCTCTGCGGCAGCCTCGTCGTGCATGGTCTGGTCGATCATCCCCTCCTGAAGCATGGTGTCGAGGATATACAGGCGGCGGGAGCGGTTGTTCTCCTCGCTGATATGGGGCGCGTAATAGCTGGGCGCCTTGATGCTGGCGGCCAGCGAAGCCGCCTGCGCAAGCGACAGTTCCTCCGCGTCCACGCCGAAATAGGTCTGTGCCGCAGCCTGAATCCCATAGGCTCCGTTGCCGAAATTAATATAGTTGAGGTACATGGCCAGAATCTCGTCCTTGGACATCTGCCTCTCGAGATTGACAGCCAGCCACATCTCCTCGAGCTTGCGCGCAATGGTTTTCTGCGTGCTTAGATGGCTTTGCCGGATCAGCTGCATGGTGATGGTGCTCGCGCCCTGCGCATAGCCGCCCTCCCGCAGGTTGGCGGCCAGCGCGCCGAAGAGGCGCACGAAGTCGATGCCGTGATGGCTGTAGAAGCGCAGGTCCTCCGCCGCCAGAAACACCTGCCGCGTCAGGACCGGGATGCGCTCCAGCGGAATGACCACGCGGTTTTCCGCGCCCTGAATCTTGGTGATGAGTTCTCCCGCGTTGTCATACATCCGCCCGGTCTGGGGCGCGGCGGTGATCCTGCTGATGTCCAGGGTCTGCCAATGCGGCACGTCAAAGGCAAAGTAGGCTGTCACCAGCCCGATGACGCTCAGGCTCAAAAGCACTGCCAGCACCGTGCGCACAGGGTGGCGCTTGCCCTTGCGGCGCTGCCGTCGCGCGCGGCGGCCCGCCTGCCCTGCGGGCTCCGTTTCGCCGTCCGAGGTCACGCCGCCGTCCGTCCCTCCCGCGTCATCCGCTTCCCCTTCCGGCGCACCCTCCGGCCCGGGCATTTCGTCTCCGACATGAGCCTCGTCTTTGGAAGAAGGTATCTCCTCCTGTCGCGGCTCCTCCTCGCCGGATACGGGCACATTCTCCGGAGGTATGCCATCCTCCGTCTGCGCGTCATCGTCCGGGGCGTTTTCCGGCGTCTCTTCCGGCACGGACAGGTCCTTTTCGCAAGGCGGTGCTTCCTCCTGTCGTAAACCGTCCTCTGGACCGTTTTGCGGCGTTTCTTCCGGGAAAGATACGCCTTCTTCGCCATCGGCGCCGCCTTCGGCGGGTCTGTCGCCCTCCCCCATTGAATCATCCTGCGCAGGCATGCCGCCCGCCAGCGCCCGGCTGTCGCCGCTGCGCGCCGCGTCTTCGGCCAGCGCAGCCTCACGCGCAGTCGGAGAGCCGGCGTTTTCCGCCCTTTCAAGGCCCTCCGGGCGCGGCGCTTCGCCACGTTCCCTCGTCTCGGGCCGCCCGGCGGCGTTCTTGCGCTTGGCTTTCTTCATCCAAATCCCCCCCAAACCGGCCGCGCCGCATTTTCTCGCGGGCCATGCGTGCTTACTATGCGCGCTTTGAAGCCTGAAAAAACCGTGGAAAGCCCAACAATAACTACCATTTACACGCATACCCGCGCCCGTGTATACTCGTTTTGAAACAGGCACGGAGGTGTTTCGGATGAGTTCCTTTCAGCCTGGTTACGCCCTGCTTCTGGGCGTGCTGCTCGCGGCCCTGACCCTATACCGCTTTCGGCGGCCGCAGCGCGAGCCGGCCGGACGCGGCGGCCCCTTCCGGCCGTCGCCCGCGCCCAGCGCCCGTTTTTCGGACGTGGCCGCCAACGACGAGGCCATGGAAAGCCTGCGCGACGTGCTGCATTTTATTCGTTCGCCCGAAGCCTACAGCCGCTTCGGGGCGCGGGTGCCGCGCGGCGTGATGCTCTACGGAGCGCCAGGCACGGGCAAGACGCTCATGGCCCGCGCCCTGGCGGGCGAGGCGGGGGTGCCGTTTTTTGCGGTCAACGGCGCGGACTTTGTGGAGATGTATGTGGGCGTGGGCGCCAGCCGCGTGCGCGCGCTGTTTCAGGCGGCGCGCAAGGCCGGGCGCGCGGTCATTTTCTTTGACGAGATCGACGCCATCGGCAAGAAGCGCGACAATCGCAGCGACGAGCGCGAGCAGACCCTCAACGCCCTTTTATCCGAGATGAGCGGCTTTGGCGAACGCGACGGCGTAGTGGTCGTGGCCGCGACCAACCGTCTGGACACCCTGGACGAAGCGCTGCTGCGCGCCGGGCGCTTCGACCGGCAGATCGAAGCGCCGCTGCCGGGGCTGGCCGAGCGGCTGCGCATCCTTGAGGTGCACGCGCGCGGCAAGCCGCTGTCTAAGGAGGTGTCGTTGGAGGCGCTGGCGAGGGACACGGCGCTGTTTTCCGGCGCGAAGCTGGAATGCCTGCTCAACGAAGCCGCCATCCTGGCGGCCAAGCGCGACGCGCAGGCCATTGAGCCCGCGGATGTGCAGCGCGCGCTGGACACCTTGCTCTTTGGCATGGAACGCCCCGCCGCCTGCCGTCTTGCGCACGAGCGCGAGGTGACCGCCGCCCATGAGGCGGGTCACGCCATCCTCACCGCCGTGCTCCTGCCGCACAGCGAGATCCGCAAGGTATCCATCATCCCCACCGGGCGCGGCGCGGCGGGCTACAGCATGGCCATGCCACAGGAAAAGCTGTTCCACGAAAAGCGCGAATTGATGCATCATATCGCCGTGGCGCTGGCCGGACGCGAAGCCGAAGCCCTGCTCCTGGGCCCGGAGCGCGTGAGCACCGGTGCGGCCAACGATATCGAAAAAGCCGCGCTCCTTGCGCGGCGTATGGTGAACGAGTGGGGCATGCTGCCCCTGAGCGACGAGGTGTGCCTCTTCAGCCAGCAGCAGAAGGACCAGGCCGCCCAGCAGTGGCTTTCCCAGGGGCGGCTGCTGGCGGCCGGTACGCTGCGCGCCCATCAGGCCGCGTGGGAGCGGCTCACGCGCCTTCTGATGGAACGCGAGAGCGTGGATGGTCAGGACGTGGCGCGCTGTCTGGAGGCCTAGCGTGCATTGACGGCCGGCGCGTCTTCGCGTAGCCGTCCGGTCGGGCGGGCCGGTTTTCCCTTTTTTCGGGGAGAACCGGTCCGCCTTTACATTGCCGTCAAAATCCGCTATAATGACAACAAACGCGTTCATCTTGCTGATACGGAAGGAGCACCCTCATGAAAGGCATCATTCTGGCGGGCGGCGCGGGCACGCGGCTGTATCCACTCACCATGGTTACCAGCAAGCAGCTTTTGCCCGTGTACGACAAGCCCATGATCTACTACCCGCTGTCCACGCTGATGCTGGCCGGCATCCGCGATATCCTGATCATCTCCACCCCGGTGGACACCCCGCGCTTCGAAGCCCTGCTGGGCGACGGCGGTCAGTTCGGCCTGTCGCTGTCCTACGCGGTGCAGCCTTCGCCCGACGGGCTGGCGCAGGCGTTTCTGATCGGCGAGGACTTCATCGCGGGCGAGCCGTGCGCCATGGTCCTGGGCGACAACATCTTCTACGGCAACGGCTTTTCCGGTATGCTGCGCGAGGCCGTGACCAACGCCCAAAACGGCCTGGCCACCATCTTCGGCTATTATGTCAACGATCCCGAGCGCTTCGGCATCGTGGAATTTGACAAAAGCGGCCGGGTGCTGTCCGTGGAGGAAAAGCCTGCGCATCCCAAGAGCAACTATTGCATCACCGGCCTGTATTTCTATGACGGGCGTGTGACGGAATTTGCCAAGCGGGTCAAGCCCAGCGCCCGGGGCGAGCTGGAGATCACCACCCTCAACGACCTCTACCTTCAGGACGGCTCCCTGCGCGCCAAGGTGATGGGCCGCGGCTTTGCCTGGCTGGACACCGGCACCATGGACAGCCTGATCGACGCGGCCAACTTCGTGCAGCTCATCGAAAAGCGCCAGAGCGTGAAGATTGCCGCCCTGGAGGAGATCGCCTACAACCGCGGCTGGATCGACCGCGACACGCTGCTCAAGAGCGCCGCGCGCTACGGCAAATCCCCCTACGGCGAGCACCTCAAGCGCGTGGCCGAGGGCCGCTTTCTCTACGACAGCAGCACTTCCGACTAAAGGAGAGAAGAACCCATGAACATCATCGTCACGGGCGGAGCGGGCTTTATCGGCTCCAACTTCGTCTTTTATCTGCTCAGCCATCACCCGGAGGACCGGGTCATCTGCCTGGATAAGCTGACCTACGCGGGCAATCTGGAAACCCTCGCGCCCGTCATGGACGACCCTCGCTTCCGCTTCGTGCGCGCAGACATCGCCGATGCGGAGGCGGTGGACCGTCTCTTCGAAGAAGAGAAACCCGATATCGTGGTCAACTTTGCCGCTGAAAGCCATGTGGACCGCTCCATCACCGACCCCTGCATCTTCGTGCGCACCAACGTGATGGGCACGCAGGTGCTGATGGAAAGCTGCCGCAAGCACGGCGTCAAGCGTTTCCATCAGGTCTCCACCGACGAGGTCTACGGCGATCTGCCCCTGGACCGTCCGGACCTGTTCTTCACCGAAGAGACCCCCCTGCACACCTCCTCGCCCTATTCGGCCAGCAAGGCCGGGGCCGATCTTTTGGTGCTCGCCTACGCGCGCACGTTCGGCCTGCCGGTGAGCATCACCCGTTGCTCCAACAACTATGGTCCCTACCACTTCCCCGAAAAGCTGATTCCCCTGATGATTTCCCGCGCCCTGGCGGACCAGTCTTTGCCCGTCTACGGCAAGGGCGAAAACGTGCGCGACTGGCTCTATGTGGAGGACCATTGCGCGGCCATCGACCTGGTGATGCGCCTGGGCCGCGAGGGCGAGGTCTATAACGTGGGCGGCCATAACGAGCGCGCCAACATCGACGTGGTGCGCGCCATCCTGCGCGAGCTGAAAAAGCCCGAAAGCCTCATCACCTACGTGACCGACCGTCCCGGCCACGACCGCCGCTACGCCATCGACCCCACCAAGATCCACGACGAGCTGGGCTGGCTGCCCCAGACCTCCTTTGAGGACGGCATCCGCCGCACCATCCGCTGGTACCTGGACAATCGCCCCTGGTGGGAGCACATTCTGGCGGGCGAGTACCGGGATTATTACGAAAAGATGTATGCGGGGCGCTGACGAAGCTTCCTTTGTCCGCATCTCCTTTTCCGGCATAAAAGGGGACTTGGGCGTTTCTCCGGCATCGCCGTGCCGCACGTCGGCCATGTAATCAGGGAGCGCGAGCGTTACAGCACAATGATCCGGGGCGCGCAGTCCCCCCTTTCATCCAAATGCCACGCCGGGCTTTGACGGGTCGTTTGACGCCCGCCAGAGCCCGGCGATTTTTGTGCTTTTTGAGTCCGTACCCTTATACCTGGCCGTGCATGATGTGTTTTGTGGATTGGTACAGCGCGTCATACTGCCTGCGAAGCGGCTGATAGACGCGGTGGTTCTCCGCGTCGGGCACGACGGCTCCCTTGATTTTGACCAGGCGGCTCAGGTCATCCGGAGACTTGAAATGGCCGGCGCCCAGGGCGGCCAGCATCGCGTCGCCATAGGCCGCGCCAATCTCCGTTTCGGCGTACTGCTGCTTCTGTCCCGAAATATCGGACACCGCCTGTAGCCAGGCCGGATTTTTTACGCCGCCGCCGACGGCCATCACCTTTTTGGTCTCCATGTTCAGTTCGCGGAAGATGGAAAAATGCTGGCCAATGCCGTATCCCACGCCCTCCAGAATCGCCTTGTAGAGATGCGCCCGCGTATGCAGCAGGTTCAGGCCGTACACCATGCCCTTGGCCTGGGGATCGTTGATGGGCGTGCGCTCGCCGGAGAAGTAGGGCAGCACGATCAGCCCGTCCGACCCGGCGGGGATCCCCTCCGCCAGCTCTGCCAGCGCGGCATAGGGATTGCGTCCCTCCGCCTCCGCTTTTTGCACGATGTCCGCCGCAAACTGGTCACGGAACCAGCGGGTAAGCGTGCCGGAGCAACTCATGCCCGCGGCCACGGAATAGGTTCCCTCAAACAGATAGGGACCGGCCCAGAGGCGCTTGTCCTTGATCAGCTTTTCCACCACGTGGATGATGAAGATGGACGAGCCGTACATCAGCATCATGTCGCCCGGCTGCATCACGCCCACGGACAGCGCTTCGGCAGAGGCGTCCGCAGTGCCCGTGGTCACCTTGGTGCCAACGGCCAGCCCGGTTTCACGCGCGGCCTGCTCGTGCACCTCCCCCGCCACCTCGTCGGTCCAGCGGCACTGCGCCAGCTGGTCGCGGCGGCAGATGCCCCGCAGGTCCTCTTCCCAGTCACCGGTTTCCACGTTGTACAGCGGGACCCAGGTGGCGGCCGTATAGCGGTCGATGGGATACTGCCCGGTCAGCTTCGCCACCAGATAGGTGCTGCTGGTCACGAATTTCGCGGCCCTGGCGTAGACCTCCGGCTCATGGTTCTTGATCCACAGCACCTTTGCGCCGGCGGACTGCGTGGTGAGCGGCGTGCCATAGCGCTGCAAAATGGCCTCCTCGCCGATTTCGGCGTTGAGCGCCTCGATTTCCTTTGCGGCGCGCGTGTCGATGCCGTAGAGAATCGCCTTGCGAAGCGGCTTCACGTTTTCATCGACGGGCAGACAGCAGGGGCCGATGCCGCTCACCCCCAAGGATATGATCTGCTCCGCGCGCAGGCCGGATTCACGGATCAGCTCGTTGGAAAGCAGGCACAGGTCGTGCCACCACACGCCCTCCGCATCGTGCTCGGCCCAGCCCGGCCTGGGCGATTCCATCACATGCGGACAGGCACGGTAGGCGACCACCGCGCCTTCGCCGTCCATGATCACGCCCTTGCTTTCAAAGGTGCCAATATCAATGCCCATGAAATACGGCATTTGAGCTTCCTCCTTCAATAGCGGTTCAGCTGGAAATCAGCCGTTACCCGGCGCGCCATGCCCGCGACCAGATCGGCCAGTCCCTCCAGATCGTTCACATCGCACACCTCAATAGGCGTATGCGTATAGCGCGCCGGGAACCCCATCTCCAGGCAGGCCACGCCGTCCTGCTCCAGCTGCAAATATGCGGCGTCCGTTACGATGCCCAGAGCGGCGAAGCGTTGCAGCGGCAGGCCCTCCTCGGCGGCGGTCCGCTTGCATAGCTCAAACATCGGCTGATGCGGCAGGGTACCATTGAGCGTTCCGCGGCCGTGAAAGCTGTAAAGCTGCACGCAGGGGCCCTTGCCCAGCTCGTCCTCAAAGCGCGAACGCAGGTCGTGCGTATCCCCTGCCAGCGTCACGTCCAGCATCACGGCCAGGTCGGGCTTGACCGTACGCGCGGCCATCATCGCGCCGCGCAGGTTAAACTCCTCCCATACCGTTCCCACCAGGTACACGTCGCACGCGGGCCGGCGCTCATGCAGCCGCTTTGCAATGCCCACCAGCGCCGCGCACGCGCCGCGGTTGTCCACCGCCGTACCGGTGACGCGCGTGCCCTGAAGCTGCTCGAACGCGGGCTTGTAGATCACGGGGCAGCCCACCTCGATACCCAGCTTCCTCACCTCTCCGTCATTGGATGCGCCAATGTCGATAAACAGGTTCGTAACCAGGTCCACCTTGTATTTTTCCTCCGGAGGCGTGGCGTGGTGAGCCTTGGGTCCGAACACGCCGGGATGCCACTTTCCGTCCTCCGAGCGAATCAGCAGTTGCAGGCCGGGCAGCACCTTTTCGGGAATGCCGCCCAGGCGATCCACCTGGATGTAGCCGTCCGGCTCAATGCGGCGCACGATGAAGCCCAGCTGGTCCATGTGACCGAAAATCATCATGCGCGGGTGGGAGGCGCCGTCGGTTCCCTCAATTTTGGCGATCACGTTGCCCACGTGGTCAATTCTGACCTCCTGGGCAAAGGGCCGCAAGCGCTCGACGAGCTTGTAGGCCATCTCATTTTCGTAACCGCTGGGCGCGGGCGTAAGCATAAAATCCTTCAGGGTATTGAGCATATCCATCCAAAGTACCTCCTTTATTCCTTGGCTTGCGTAAGCAAGGCGCGAATGGCTTTCAGCATGCCGGCCGGGTCCGTTGCAACAGCGTCGGCGCCGTCGGTTTCCCAGGGATAGGCGGCGTTGCGCATCCCGACCACTTTTACCCCTGCCTGACGGGCCGCGGACACATCCTCCAGCCTGTCGCCCACAAAGACGATCCTGCCTGCGGCCAGACGGGCCGCCAGCACCGAAATGGCCTCCGCTTTGGTTATCCCCTCATGATGCGCCCAGATTTCCGCGAAGTAGCCGGTCAGTTCCAGCGCGTCCAGCATCGGGTAAAGATATCTGGGCGAGGCGTTCGAGCACACCGCGAGCGCCGCTTCCCCCGAAAGGGCCGTCAGCATGTCTTTGACCTCCGGCTGAGGCCTGACGAAGCGGTCGATGTAGCGCGGAACGGCAAGGAAGGTTTCTTCCTCAAACCGCCCAAGCGAGGCGGCGTCCTCCCGACCGGTCATCAGCCGGGCAATCTGCGGAAAGGTGAGCCCCACCGACTGATGGATCATCTCCTCCGTGGGCGGCGGCAGCCCCATAGCTTCCAACGCGCCGGCAAAGCACCAGGCGTTGAGCTGTGCGGTTCCGTAGTACAGAGTGCCGTCAAAATCGAAAAAAACGGCGTTTTGCCCACCGGGCATCGCGTTCCCACCTTTCCGGAATTATTTCGCGCCCACCCGGCGCACCACGCGCAGCACCTGAAGCATCACATCCGGGTCGTCAACCGTCTCCAGGTCCACGGTTTCCGCCTTCGCCCTGTCCAGCAGCGCCTGTCCATAGCGCGCAAGCGGCTCCCGCGCGCTTTCATCGCCCGCAGCCTCCAGGCGCCAGCACAGCGCCTTCACCAGCAGGACCAGGTCCTCATTGCTGCCTGAGGCGGCAAAATCCGCCTCCGCCTGCGGGATATCCACGCCGCTCCAGTCGCCGATTTCAAACGGCTCTTCCCGAAATCCTCCAAAAAGCAGCGTGCCCGCCAGCGCGAGCGCTATCATGACCAGCGTGGCAACGGTCATGTTTGTTTTCATGGCTCGACCACCTCAATGACCGCAGCCTCCACGATGGCGGCCCTGGCCTGTGCGAGCTGCTCGCTGCGGCTTTCCTGCGCCATTTCCTCCGCGATCCGTGCGCGCACCTCCTCCAGCGGCACACGGTCGCAGGCCGGCAGGTCGCCCGCATAATACAGCAGCGCATATCCGTTGGTCATGGCATAGGGCGTGCTGACCTCGCCCACCTCTTCAAAGGCCGCCGCACGCTGGTAATAGTCCTCGTTGAAGCGCGTGGAGGATTCATGAAAATAATTGACCGTTTCAGAGCTTCCGGCCTTGCATTCCTCCATGATGTCGGCAAAGGTCTTTTCGCCGCCCGCCAGTGCTTCCAGCGCCGCTTCGACCCTGGCGTCCAGCTTGCGGTACTGATCGTTTCGCATCTCCTCGGCCGCTTCCTCGTTCATGGCGGCCGTCTGCCAGATGAGGGCGGACGCGCCGGAATCGAACAAAAACTCCGCCTTCTGGATCAGCTTCAGCGTCACCGGCCGGTGCACCACGATTTCCCCGCCGAGCATAGCTGCCTCAAACGCGTTTTCATCGGCGTCAAATTCCGCCTTCTGCGCCTCATACAGCGCCTCATAGCGCGCGGCGACCGCCGCCTCGTCCGGCGCGGGCAGCTCCTGGGCGAGCGCCTCGTCCAGCGCCGCGAGGATGGCGCTGCGCTGCGCCACCTCGCGGTACTGCTCGCGGCTGGCCCCGGAGGCGGCAAGCAGGGCGTCCACCTGCTGCGCAAGCGCTTCGCCCTCCAAAGACGAATAGGCGGAGAGCGCATAGCTTTCCACCATGGCGATCATTTGTTCATATCTTTGACCGGCATCGGCCCTGATGGCATCCCGCTCCAGGGTCAATCCGCGTTTTTCCGCCTCCTCAAGCAGCGCTTCCTCCGCCGCAAGGGCGTCGAGCGCCTCTCTGCGGGCGCTTTCTTCGCGCTCCCGCAGCTGTTCGTCGGTTAGCTCCTCGGCAACCAGCGCATTCATCCACTGGGTATTTTTCAGCCTTTCCTCCAGCTGGCTTTCCAAAACGGGACGGCCGTTGACATAGGCCGCGATCTCGCCGTCCTGCGCCCGCGCCGCTGGCAGCAGGCATAACAGGCAGGCACATATCAAAAAAAATCTTTTCACCATGGCTCCTGTCTTTGCAAATCCCCGGAAGAGCGAGCTCTTCCGGGGAAGCGTCGTCCGTAATTACTCGGCGGCGTACCGGCTGGAAATCGTCTCCACGTCGATGGAGTCCATGAAGGCTTCCACCTTGGAGTAGTCGATATCGTCGCGGACAAACTCGTTGGTGTAGACCTGATCCAGCGGGATCTCCTCGCTGATGAAGCCGCAGTCCAGCGCAGCCTGCATGTTCAGCTTCCAGCCCTCTTCGGATTGCAGGCCCACGCACTCCAGAATCCTGGCCTCGGTCTCGGAGCCGGGCTTGCCGAACATCTGATAGTTGCGGCCTTCCTGAATGAACTTGGCGGCCTTCCAGGTGACCTCGATGTTGGGATAATCCTCGGCCATGATCGCGGCGGCCGCTTCGGGATTGTAGTGCACGGCGTAGATGGCCTGCTGCATCGCGGTTACGAACGCCTGCACCAGCTCGGGCTCGTTCTCGATCATGTAGGTGGAGGTGCACAGCGGGTTGGAGTTGGTCTGAAGGACCTCGTTGCCGTCGATATAGACGAAGTCATAGTTCTGGCCCTGCAACTGCCAGCACTCGCCCGGCCAGGTGAAGAGCATGTCCAGCTTCTTTTCGGCCACCTGCACATAGCGGTTCTCGCCAGCCACGACGAACTCCAGGTCGTTCTCGACGTCAACGCCGGCAGCCTTCAGGGTCGGGGTGATGAGCATCTCCCAGGAGGGATCGCCCAGAGCGACGGTCAGCTTGTGGCCGTACTTCTCCTGCGCGCCGATCATGTCCTCAAAGGACTGAACGGGCGAATCGGAGGTAACCGCAATGCCCCAGATGTTGATGGAATCATAGCCGATAATCGCCTTGATGGGCAGGCCCTCCGCCACGGCGGACAGCACATAGAACGGGCCGGGGCCGCAGAACTGGGCCTGGTTGGTGGCGACCATCTTGGTGTCGGTGGTGCCGAAGGTCTCCTGAATGTTCATGGTGTAGCCTTCCTCGGCCAGCAGGCGCTGGGCGATGTGGAAAGGCGAGTCCTCAAGGTTCTCAACCGTGCGGGGCACGCAGTAGGTGAACTCCTTCATCTCGGCGAGGCCGGGAGCCGCGAGAAGCACCAGTGCGAGAGCCATGACCAGGGCAAGGATCTTTTTCATCGTGCAAACCTCCTTATATCTTTCAGACGGCATCCGCCGTCCAGGGTTCAGCTCTTCCAGTAGATCACTTTGCTTTGCAGGAAGGAAACCAGGCCATACATGATCAGGCCGATAATGGTGACGTAGAAGATGCAGGCGAAGGATTCGGTGGTTTTCAGATACTGCGAATACTTGATGATCAGCGCGCCCAGCCCCTCGTTGCCGCCCACGTATTCGGCGGCGACACAGGCGGTGGTGGCGAAGATGGCGCTGAGGCGAATGCCGGTGAAGATATCCAGTGCGGCGGTGGGATAGACCACATGGCGCAACGACTGCCACTTGCTGGCGCCCACCGTCTGCATCAGCTCATGCCGGATGGTCGGCACATTGAGGATGCCGGTGCAGGTGTTCATGTTGACGATGGCGAACGATTGCAGCACCACGCCGATGATACGGACCTTGATGCCATAGCCCAGGAAGAGCATCAGAAGCGGCAAAATGATGATCAGCGGGGTGGTCACCAGCACGATGATGTAAGGGCTCAGCGCGGCGCTGAGCGTTTTGGAGCTGGTGATGCCTGTGGCCAGCAGCACGCCCAGCGGCACCGCCAGCAGGAAGCCGGAAAGCACCGTGATAAACGAAATCAGGAAATGCGTGCCGAACTCGGAGACGTTTTCGACCATGCAGACGAAGATATTGGCCGGCGAGGGCAGCAGCCATTTGGGAATTTCATTGGCAACGCAGATCCATTGCCAGAATCCGAACAGCAGTGCAAAGACGAACACCGGCGCGAGCACGCCCAGAATCTTCTGACGAACCGTTTTCATATGCGCGCGCCCCCCTTACTTGATATTCTTCAGTTCCAGCTTGCCAATCAGATTGGTAAGCTCGCGCTCGTAGGCAACGAAGCGCGGGGTCGTGATCATGCCAAGCTCGCGCGGCCTGGGCAGATCGATCTCCACCTTCTGCAAAAGGCGACCGGGCTGCGTGCCCATCACATAGATGCTGGAGGAAAGAAGCACGGCCTCCTCCACGCTGTGGGTGATGAAAATGATGGTCATGCCGGTTTTCTTCCAGATGTCGAGCAGCTCCATGTTCAGCTGCTCGCGCATCATTTCATCCAGCGCGCCGAAGGGCTCGTCCATAAGCAGGATCTCAGGCTTGTGCACCATGGCGCGAATCACGCCCGCACGCTGCAACGCGCCGCCTGAAACCTCAATGGGATAGGCGTCCCTGTATTCGCTCAGCCCCACCATGTTCAGCAGGTAATCGACGTATTCCTCGTCCTCCTTGCTGGTGTTGCCGATGATGCGGTTGGGCAGCGCCACGTTCTGGCGGATGGTATACCACGGCAGCATATTGGGCTTTTGAAAGATAAAGCCCATTTTGCGCAACACCTCGCGGGGAAACTTTTTGGAAGTATCCAGCTTCTGGCCGTCCAGGTACAGCTCTCCCCCGCTGGGCTGGATGATGCCGTCCAGCATGCGGATCAAAGTGGACTTGCCGCAGCCGGAGGGACCGATGATGGAGACGAAGTCCCCGGCCTCCACCTGCATGTTGAAGTCCTGCACGGCCACGATGGTCTGGCTGCGCGTCTGAAATACCTTGGTGATGTTTCTGAATTCGATTTTCGGGGTGGGCAAGGCTATCAACTCCCGTCAGTTCTTCCACAGAACGACCTTATGCTCGATCGCTTCCACAATGTTGTACGTCACCAGGCCGATCAGCGCCACGAGGATGATGCTGCCATAGGCCAGGTCGATGTTGTTGTATTTGATGTACTGCTTGATTTTGAAGCCCATGCCGATGTTGCCGGACACCGTGTCGGCGCTCAGGGCGGCGATGGTCGCGTTGATGCAGCCCAGCTTGATGCCCGTGAATACCTGAGGCATGGCGTTCATGAAGGTGATCTTCATGAAGCGCTGCAGCTTGGTGCAGCCCACGGCCCGCGCCAGCTCGACCTTTTCATTTTCCAGGTTGGTAAAGCCGTTGAGGGTATTGAGGGTGATGATGGGCGTGGCCTGGATGATGACCACGTAAACGCGCTGCATGGGATCGTACCCCAGCCAGAGGGTGAGCAGCGGAATCAGCGTAATCAACGGCGTGATGACCAGCCAGATGATCACCGGGGAAATGGCCCTGGTCACCAGACCGGACTGGGAAATCAGGGCGGCCAGCAGCATGCCCAGCGCGGTGGCGACCGCAAAGCCGATGAGAATCACCTTCAGGGTTAAAATGAAATGCGGCCAGATGTCCACGGGAAACTTTTCCCAGATGCCGCTGACGATCTTGCTGGGCGCCGGCAGGATGTACTCCGATATGCCGGTCGTGCGGGCAATGATTTCAAAGAATACGAATAAAACAGCCAGCACCACCAGCGGAGCGATCACCCCGCGTCTGAGCAGCGATTTTCTTTTGCGGGCCGGTTTGCTCATTGTTTCTCACCTCCTGAAAGCGTAAAACGGACGATCTCGTTCAGCCGGGCGCGAAGCTCCAGGAACCGCGGGGTGGAAACCGTGTCCTGGTTGCGCTCCTCGTAGGGGATGTCCACGGTGATCTCGTGCGCGATGGCTGCCGGCAGGGGCGAAAAGACATAGACCCGGCGGGCCAGCAGCAGGGCTTCATCCACGCTGTTGGTCACCATGACCATGGTCTTTTGCGTCTCCTTCCAGATGTTGAGCATCTCGAAGGTCAGCATCCTGCGGGTGATGGCGTCCAGCGCGCCGAAGGGCTGGTCCAGCAGCAAAATCTCCGGATCGTGCACCAGTGCGCGCGCGATGCCCACACGCTGCTTCATGCCGCCGGACAGCTCGTGCGGATAGATGCGCCGGTACTGCGAAAGGCCCACGATGTCCAGCATCTCATCCACGCGGCGGTTCCACTGGGGGCCCTTGAGGTGCATCGTCTCCAGGTTGAAGCGGAGATTGCCCTCCGCGGTACGCCACTGCAAAAGGTTGTCGCCCTGAAACACAAAGCCGAAGCGCCGCAGAATTTCGCGCGGAAGCTGAACGCCGTAATCCGTGCCGTCTAGCACGATGCGCCCGGAGGAGGCGGGCAGAATGCCGCCCAGGATTTTCATAAACGTGGACTTTCCGCAGCCCGACGGGCCCAGGATGCAAACCATTTCCTTTTCTGCGATATCCATCGAAATATCGCTGATCACCTTCGTTGCGCTGCCGCCCTCGCCAAAGGATTTGGCGATATGTTCCGCCCTTAGCTTCACGTTTTCCAAAGCGAATGGCTCCTTTCTGAAAAAGCAGGGCCCTCCTACCAGGTCCTGCGCTTGAGCGCTCTGCCCAGGATGCAGTCCATGGCAGCAGAGCAGTTATAGATCATTTGATCGGTGTGCTGCCTGTAGGTGGGGCACATTTCGCCGTTGCACCAACCCTGGTAACCGATGGCCTCCAGCCCCTCGCGCACGGCCTTCCAGTCCACGTCGCCGGCCAGCAGATCCACAAAGCCGTCCAGGCTCTTGACCGCACGGCGAAAATCCTTGAAATGCACTTTGACGATTCGCTTGCCCAGAATCCGAATCCACTGTTCAGGATAGCCAAACATCATCATATTGGCCACGTCCAGCCACACGCCCACGTTGGGGCAGCCGATCTCGTCGATGAAGCGGCGCATTTCGAGGGGCGAAAGCAAAAACTTGTTCCAGATGTTCTCCACGCCGATGTTCACGCCCACCTGCACGGCATAGGCGCCCAGCTCGACGAGCGCGTCGCGGGAGCGCTCATAGGCAACCTCGTAGTCAATGACCTCGCTGCCGGCGAAAAATTCGATGTCATGTGCGTCGGGCACGACATCCTCCGGCTGAAAGTCCACGCCGACCGCGCCCGGACACACCATCACGGTATCCGCCCCAAGCAGCTTGCCGATTTCCATTTCGCGCCGCGCCACCGCCATGGCCTTCCGGCGGATGTCCTCGCGGTTGCTGGTGAGAGAATACTGCCAATACAGGCCCGTTGCCAGCGCGTTGATGGCGATGCCCGCGCGGTCAGCCGCATCACGGATTCTGAGCGCATCGGCGTCCGTGCTCTCCATGCTCAGCGGGCCTTTGGCCGCAAGCGCCAGCTCGATGCCCTCAAAGCCGGCGTCCTTCGCCATTTCCATACATGTTTCAATGCTCAGCGATTGATCGAATGACCAAATATTGATGCCCTTGCGAATGGTGCCCGGCATGAACCTCACTCCTCGTCCGTACGCCCTTTCCCAACCAGAATGAATGAAGCGCTATTCGGTTCGCCTCTGCTTTTGTGAGTTTATGATACAGCATTCGGACGGTTGTTGTCAATATCCGTAACCAATTTTTCTTTACTTTTTATTTCGTTATATTTCATTTATGATGCACTTTGCAACAATCTCTTGCGGTCTCCCGTTCCTCATAAACGCTGAAATGCTTTATTTTTATAGAAAAATCGTGATTATCGCAAGGCGGGAAACTTTCTCAATCACATTCTTGCTTTTTATTTCTTTTATTTATTTTTTCTTGACATTGTATTGCCCTGATGGTATATTATGTACAAGACGGTACTTGTCGAAAGGAGAAGGACAGCAATGGAATGGATCAAACAGCTTTTCGGTACGGAAAAACCCATCATTGCAATGTGCCATTTGAGACCCATGCCCGGCGATCCCTATTACGATAAGGACGGCGGAATGCGGAAGGTCGTTGACGAGGCCTACCGGGAGTTCACGGCGCTTCAGGAGGGCGGCGTGGATGCCGTGATGTTCTCCAACGAATTCAGCATGCCTTATCTCAAAAAGGTCAATCCCGAAACCACCGCCTCCATGGCGCGCGTGATCGGCGAATTGATGCACGAGATCAAAATTCCCTTCGGCGTAAACGTTCTGTGGGACCCCTTTGCCAGCCTGGACCTGGCGGCGGCCACGGGCGCGAAGTTCATCCGCGAGATCATGAGCGGCGTGTATGCCAGCGACTTTGGCCTGTGGGACACCAATACCGGCGAGATCGCCCGCCACCGGGTGCGTCTGGGCCTGGAGGACTGCAAGCTGCTGTTCAACATCGTGCCCGAGGCGGCGCAGTACCTCGCGCCCCGCGAGGTGTCCGACATCGCCAAGACCACCGTGTTCAACAACAGCCCGGACGTGATCTGCGTCAGCGGCATGACCGCGGGCGTGGGCACCGACATGGGCGTGCTTGCCCGCGTCAAGAACGCCATCCCCAACTGCCCGGTCTTTGCCAACACCGGCTGCCGCATCAACACCATTGAGGAAATCTTCAAAATCGCGGACGGCGCGGTGGTGGGCACCACCTTCAAGAAAGACGGAAAATTCGAAAACAACGTGGAAAAGTCCCGCGTTGTCGCCTTCATGGACAAGGTACATTCCATTCGCTGATTCTTCCCGGTCAGGCGGTCCCGGCGCGTTCTCCTTTGGAGGATTGCCGGGGCCGCCTGCGTCTTTTCTCCAAAGCGGATTTTGCAAAAATTTTCTTTCAGATTATCTTTTGAAAAAACATTGGAAAATTCAGTGCGATATGCTATGATATCAACTGGCGAGCATGGCGGCGGCCAGTCGGCCGTCATCGAGAAAGGGCGATAGTGTGTTCCGAATCGAACGGCAGGAGCAGATTCTCAACTACATCAACGAGAAGCAGCATGTGAAAACACAGGAGCTGGCGCAGGCGTTCGGGGCTTCCCTGGTGACCATCCGCAATGATATCAACGAGCTGGCCAAGCGCGGCCTGGTCATCAAGACCCATGGCGGCGCGGTTTGCTGCCAACACAGCCCCAATATGGAAATTCCTTCCGTGATCCGCTTTCAGGAAAATATCGAAAGCAAGCAGGCCATCGCCTCTATCGCGGTTCAACTGATCGAGGACGGCGACGTGATTTTTCTGGATTCCGGTTCTACGACGCTGGAAATCGCCCGGCGCATTACTGCCCAGAACGTGACCGTCATCACGGATGATATCAAAATTGCCATCACCCTGGCGGAACGGGGCGGCATCTCGCTGATGATGACCGGGGGCACCCTGCTCCCCTCCGTCTACACGCTGGTGGGCGCGCAGGCGATCAATTTCATCAAAAATATCCGGGTGAAAAAGCTCTTTCTGGGCTGCGACGCCATCGATTTTGACTGGGGCATCAGCAACCGCACGATGGAGGAGATCCAGGTCAAGGACGCGATGATTCACGCCGCACATGAAGTGATTGCGGTGGCGGACTGCTCCAAATTCAACCGCCAGGTCTTTGCCCGACTCTGCGGCATGGACGCTCTCAGCGCCCTGATCACCGACCGCATCGACCCGGACGCGCGCGAACGCCTGGAAAGCTCCGGAATCCGGGTGCTTACCCCCGCTTGAATACACATTGCCCGTCCGGCGGCATGAACCGTCGAACGGGCAATCTTTTATTTCAGCATCTCTCGGACCCGGTCTGCCACCACGGGGGCAAGCTTGGCGTGATCAGCCTTGGAGTAGTGCAGGCCGTCCAGCTCGTTGAGCTCGAAGCCCAGCTCGGCGCAGTCGATAAAGCCGCAGCCGTTGCGCTCCGCAACAGCGCGGTATTCTTTCCCCAGCTCAAGGCTCTTGGCATAGGCATCCGGACCGAAGCTGAAGCCGAAGATCATCTCCCCGATGCGCGGGTGGGTGGGATGCGGCGCGATCAAAAGCACCTTGGGCGCGGGATAGGCGTAGTAAGAGGCCTGACAGGCCTGTACCAGATGCTCCACGCCGAAGGCGATCATGCCCGCAGTGAGATTGAACATATGCTTGAGTTCGTTGCAGCCCATCTGGAGAACCACCAGATCCAGGGGCGCGTTTGCATCCAGCGCCACTTGCAGGCTTTTCAGCCCAAGCCGGTTGGGAAAGTAGGGGTCCTCCACCATGTTGGTGCGCGCGTTGAGCGCATTTTCGATGATGCGGTACCCGTCGCCCAGCAGCGTCTGCACCCTGCCCGGCCACCGCTCGTCCCAGGCCATGCGCTGACCTGACCCCAGCTCCGGCAGATAGGTGGATGCATCGTATCCCCAGGTATTCGAATCGCCAAAAACCAAGATGTGTTTCATTGCCCGCAGTCCTTTCATAAGGTTGTGTTGATTTTCGTTTGTTTTCGTTTATTTTATCATAATGCTTTTTCTTCGTCAACAACGCAAATAATACAGCGTCGCAAGCCTTTCTTCCGGCACAGAAGCCGAATGGGCAGGACGCCGCTTTCCGCAAGGCACAGCCGGTGGCAGCCAAGCCGGTGCACGCATGGTCGTTCGACCTGCCGGCGCTGTTCAAGCGCATGAAAAAACGCCCAATCCCTTGTGGATTGAACGTTTTTTACTCTGGTGGGATTAGTAGGGCTCGAACCTATGACCTCCACGATGTCAACGTGGCGCTCTAACCAACTGAGCTATAATCCCATCCGTGCCGCGTTGCATGACGCACATCCGCTGCAACGGAGGTGATTATACCATGGATTATACATTTTGTCAAACGCATATTTACATTTTGTATAAGCAGGGATGTTCCGTCGCCGCTTGGAGCGAAGCACGAGGCGGCCGGGCTTCTTTGTTTCCACGGAAGCATCCGGCTCATGCAAAGGACCGTCGACCTCCGGCCAACGGTCCTTTGCGGCCCGCTTTCTGCGGCTCCGGTTCAGGAGTGCCTGCGCTGTTTGAGCCGGTTTTATTCAGCGAGCACTTCCTCCTCGCAGAGGCGGAAATAGCGGACGCTCTTGGAAACCAGCTCGTCCAGCTGTTCCGGCGGGGTGATGGCGTTCTGGGCGGGATAGGGATCGCCGCCGGGACCAAGGGGCTCGGGCGTGACGAAGCACGAATCATTGTTGTATCCGATGAGGTAAAGGGCGCGGATGATGGTCTTGATGTCCATGAAGCCGTCGCCCAGGGCGCAGCGGTTGGTATCGGCCATGTGCAGGTTGGTCAGCATGTCGCCCGCATCCCAGATGGCCTGCCCGATGTGTTTCTCGCCCACCAGCATGTGATAGACGTCGCCGTTGATGTGCTGAACGCCGGGATGGTTGAGCAGGCGGATGTAGTCCTTCGCCTGTTCAAAGGTATGAACGACGCTGGTTTCCGCCGCACGGATCGGCTCGATGGCCGCCCGCACGCCATACTGCACAAACAGGTCCGCTACACGGCTCAGGCTGTCGATGCTGCGGGCGATTTCACTGTCGTCATACTTTCCGGGGCGGCCCACTGCTGCCGGGCACACGAGCATGTACTTGCCGCCCATTTCCGCAGTAAAGGCGACCTCGCGCTTGATGTAGTCGATGGCGGCCTGACGCTGGATGTGGCGGTTGGAGGACAGGTCGTTGTCCGCGCTGAACATGCCGCAGACGCCCGCGCAGGCGATCCCGTAGTCTGCCAGGACCTTTTTGGTTTTGGCCGCGTCGTATCCCAGGTCGTCTCCGTAGTGATTGCCATGCAGCTCCACGTAACGGATGTCGTTTTTCGCCAGGCGCTCCAGGGAACGCTCCAGCGGCTCCAGGCCGAATCCCCAGTTGCTCCAGGAGAAGTTGAGCCGCTTTTCGAGGCGCTGCGGGTGCTCGGCCTTGAGCTGGGCGAATGCGCGTTGGATGTTCTGGCCCAAAACCTCGTAGTTTTGCATGAAAAACACCTCGCTTTTTATCGTTGGGACAAGGTTGCGCAAAGTGGAAGGCATATGTCCTGAGATTCTCCGGCAAACCGCGCGCTCCAATGGTTTTGAGCAGCGGTACGGCAGTAGGCAGGCCGCCCATTTTCCGTGCCGGCCCCTGCCGTTCCCAGGGCAGCCATATGAAAGAGACAGGCTGCCTCCCATTGCCATGCAGCCAAGCTCCTCCTGAAAGCCTGGGGGGGGAGAACAGAATGCGCTTAGCGCACGCGGTACCCATCCAGCAGGTCGAAGCGGAAGCTCACGCCAGTCCCGCTTTCGTCCGGCGGGTAGGCGTAGCCGTCGCGCACCTCAAGGGGATGGGTGGTGTATCGGTCGATGGGGAAGCTGTGCACCTCCAGCCAGCCGGCGTTGCATACGCCCGCCAGCAGGCTGACGTGCAGCTCCTGCATGCCGTGAGTCGATACCGGGCAGTGGCGCGCATAGGCCAGCGCGGCCACCTTGAGCCACGCGGTGATGCCGCCCACGTTGGAGGCGTCCGGCTGCGGATAATCGATGCAGGCGGATGCCATCATGTTTTCAAACTCATATACGAAATGAAAGTTTTCGCCGGCGGCGACGGCGATGCCCGCCTGCTGCGTCATACGGCGGTAGCCGTCCGGATCGTCGGGATCGACGGGTTCCTCCATCCACAGGGGCCGGTAGGGCGCGATGGCCCGGCACACGCGCAGGGCGTTCTCCGCGGTCCATTTGTAATTGGCGTCCACCATGAGCGTCCGGTCCGATCAGCTCGCGTACGGCAGCGACGCGGGCAGCGTCCTCGGCTACCGTGTCCTTGCCCAGCTTGATCTTGACCGCCGTATGTCCCTGCCTGAGGTAACCGCGGATGCTGTCCAGCAGTTCCTCCCGGCTGAAATCCAGATCAATGCCGCCGGCATAGGCGCGCGCACGGCCGTTGGCGCCGCCCACCATCTTCCACAGCGGCAGGTTGGCCCGCTTGCAGCGGATGTCCCACAGGGCGATGTCCGCCGCCGAGATGGCGAACGCATCGATCCCGCCGCGGCCCACGTAGTGCAGCCTGCGGCGCAAATCGCTCCAGATGCCCTCGATGCAGGCGGCGTCCCGCCCCAGAAGGGCGGGGGTTACGTCCCTGTCGAGCAGCTCCACGATGGCGGTCCCGCCAATCCCGCCGGTATAGGTGTAGCCATAGCCGGTGCAGCCGTCCTCCGTGGTGACGATGCACATCACCAGCTCGAAATGCGTGTGCTTTTCGTGGCTGGCGTCGCCCAGCGGCTGGGCGAGAGGCACCTGATACAGCCGGTTTTCCACCTGAACGATGGTTTGCATGCGTTAGTTTCCTTTCAGGACAGCTCAGAACAGGTCCCCGTTTTCGTCGAACACCAGTGCCTCCGGCTCGCCCAGAATCTCCATGCCGGGCGTGGCGGCCACCTCGTCCAGCAGATTTTCGGATACGTAGACGGTGTCCATGGCCAGCGTGCTGGCGATGCGGATCATGGTGACCTCCTCCGGGAGCTCTGCGGGGCTCATCTTGATGGTGGCCTGGATGGTTTCCTTCTGCGTATCAAAGTACATGGAAATCTTGCAAAGGCAGGTCACCGTGCTGGTGAGCGAGTTGGGGTAGTATTTTCGCGGCTCATGCGCTCCACCACGCGGCGCGAGCAGGTGTCAGCCATGCCCAGGCCCACCACATTGCCCAGCGTCTCGTCGGTGATGTCCAATATGCCGATGCGGCAGGCGTCGATGCCGCCCTGAATCGTGGGCACAATCCACCGCCCCGCGATGTTGGGGTCCATGCCCTCGCCGCTGATGTCCTTTCCTACATGGTCGCCACCACGGGGCATCCCACGTTTTCCTCCGTGACGCCATAGCCATGGATGACGTCCAGCTGCCCCTGCGCCGTGGCTGCCCATGGCGGGAATCACGAAGGGCTTGGCTCCGCGCTCCTTGAGGAAGGAAACCACCTCACGGATCACCACGGCCAACTGATCGATTCCGCGGCTACCAGCGGTGATCGCCACCGACATGCCCGGCTCAATGGCGGAAAGCACGGCCGGACGCGCCAGCTCGCGGCGCGCCTCGGCCGCCACATCCTCAAGGTGGGAAGCGTCAAAAATCTGGCGAACCGGCGCCAGTCGGGGAATGGGCACATCTTTGAGCAGTTCATGAATGGAGCCCATGTTTCTTACCTCCTTCAAACGATTCACAACTGGCGCCTGAAGCGCCGGACGGAAAGCAACGTTGCCGCATCATTGCTGACACGCCGAGGGAACGTTCCCATAAGCAAGCGAAATACCTTGTCTCCTAGCCTGCGGGGGCGGATACGGCGGATTCTCATCCTTGCTTTCCTCAACCTTTCTGCTTTAAATATAATCATTTTCACAACAAAAAAGCAATTGCTTTGTGGATTATTTTATTTTAAAAAACATATTGCATTTTTCAAATCATTATGTTAAAGTGGTGCTAAGGATTAATGGAAGCGTTCCCAAACGGCTTGGGCGCAACCTGAAAGCAGTATACGCCATGGGTATCCCCTTTGTTTTTCTGTTGAGCAAACCCCTTGCGGGCGTTTGTGCGAATGCTTGTCCGGGTTTCAGGCGTCGTCCTTCGGCGCTGAAAAATACATAAGAGGGAAATACCATGAAAAAATTCATCGCTCTTGCCCTGGTACTGGCCCTGGCCTTGACGCTTGCCGCGGTTCCTGCGGGTGCCGAAGACACCATCAAGATCAAATTCGCCTACATGCCCCCGAACTGACCCCCGAAGAGTGCGTGGAAACCACCATCGCTTACACCTTCCGCGATTATCTGGAAGAGCACTTCCCCGGCCGCTTTGAAGTGGAGATTTATCCGTCCGGTCAGCTAGGCTCCTTTGCGGAAACTTACGCGGGCAACTCCGACGGCAGCATTGAGATCTCGCTGGTCAACGTGGCGGCCATCGCTACCGTGGACAACAGCCTGAACGTATGGCAGATCCCCGGCTCCGTGGTTAGCCTGGACCATATGCGCGCGCTTCTGTCCAGCGAAGAGGCCATGGCGACCTTTGACAATGTGAGCCAGCAGACCGGCACCACCATCCTGATGGGCTTCTCCGCCGGCGCCCGCCGCTTCACCAACAACGTCCGTGAGGTAAAGACCCCCGCCGACATGAACGGCATCGTGTTCCGTACCATGGAAAACCCGCTGTACGTCAAGATGGTTGAAGCAATGGGCGGCGTGGCCGTTCCCATGGCCTCCAGCGAGATGTACTCCGCCCTGCAGAACAAGGTCATTGAGGGCCAGGAGAACCCGATTGCTTCCATCATCTCTGACCTGACCTATCAGGTGCAGGATTACCTGGTGCTGGACGGCCACGTGTACTCCGTCGCCTTCATGGTGACCAACACCGCCTGGCTCAACAGCCTTGATCCCGAGCTGCAGGAAGGCATCAAGGCCGCTGCGCAGGCCGCTTTTGAGGCCTCTAATGATCGCGTGGATATCATGGAAGCCGAGGGCCTTGATTTCCTCAAGGAGCAGGGCATGACGGTGTACGAGCCGACCGAAGAAGAGATCGCCGAGTGGATGACTGCCTGCTATGACGGCACCTACGACTACGTCGTCGAGCAGCTGGGCCAGGAAACCGTGGACAACTTCATGGCGATCGTCAACAGCCTGAAGTAAGCCGCCGCAACATTTCCACGATCAATACTTCCTCGGGTTCATCTGGGCGCGCAAGCGCCCAGATGGCCCGCATCTATGAGGAGAGCAGGCCATGGAAACATTGAAAAAAGTCTACTTCACGGCAAGCAAGGTAGAAGACCAGGTGTACAAGTTCTGTAAAGCCCTGGGCGCGCTTGCCATGTCGATTGCCTTCCTGGCAATTTTTCTGCAGGTCATTTATCGCTATATCCTATGCAACTTCATGAACCTTCCTCTGGCCTTTACCGAAGAGCTGGCCAGGTACTGCCTGTTTTGAATCATCTATCTGTTGCTGCCCGTCAGCATTAAGGACGGCATGGAGGCCGCCAACACCTACCTGCCCGGCAAACTCAAGGGTGCGGCCAAAACCGCCCTGTACCTGCTGGTGCGCGGCCTGTGCCTGGTTATCGCGCTCATTGCCTTCATCTATTCTTTCTCCACGCTGCAAACCTACTGGAATTTCACCTCGCCGGTCATGCAGCTGCCAGGCTTTTTCCAATATGGACCGGTTGTTATCGGAATGGGCATCGTGATCATCCGTTACATCATCGAAATGATGGGCTTTGCCTGCGGCGAGATCAAGCCCTTTGAATCTGTTGGACAAGGAGGCGTTGAGTAACCATGGAAGCAATCATCGTTCTGGTTGCCTTTCTGCTGCTGGTGCTCTTCGTCTTCGCCGCCAACATCATGTCCCGCGGCGGCATCACAAAACGCATCTTCCTGTTCTGCGACGCCATCTGCGGCCACTTCAGCGGCGGCCTGGCGCACGCCAACGTGCTGGCCAGCATGCTCTTTGGCGGCATCAGCGGTGCCTCCAACGCCGACGCCGTGGGCCTGGGCGCCATCGAAATCGAAATGATGACCGAAAAGGGCTACAAGCGCAGCTACTCCGCCGCCGTTACCGCGGCCAGCGCCATCCTGTCCTCCATCGTGCCGCCCAGCAACATCTTCATTGTCTACGCCGTTACGGCGGGCACGGTTTCGGTTTCGGCCATGTTTATCGGTGGCATCGTGCCGGCTGTGCTGCTCACTGCGTTGCTGATCGGCCTCAACGTCTATTACGCCAAGCGCTACAACTTCCCCAAGAATGAGAAGTTCGCCGGTTGGCGCTATGTGGGCAAAACGGCGCTGCAGACTCTGCCAGCCCTGTTCATGCCCATCATCATTCTGGGCGGCATCCTGGGCGGCGTGTTCACGCCCACCGAGTCCTCCGTGGTGGCGGGCGTCTACGCGCTGGTAGTTTCGGCTTTCATCCTGCGCAACCTCACCTGGCGCGACGTGTACGAAGCGCTGGTGGAGTCGGCCAAGATGACGGCCGTGGTCATGTTCATCATCGCTGTGGCCGCCGCCATGGGCTGGGGCATTACCACCATGCGCCTACCACAAAAGATCTCCGAATGGTGCCTGTCCTTTGCGCATACCAAGATGCAGTTCATGATGCTGTGCTTCGTGCTGCTGGTCATCATCGGCATGCTGGTGGACGTCACCCCCGCCATCCTGATCATCGTACCTATTCTGGTGCCCGCTGCCAGGGCCTTCGGCGTGGATACGCTCTACTTCGGCCTGTCTGTCGCCATGACACTGACCATGGGCCTGGTGATCCGCCGGTCGGCATGCTGCTGTTTACCACATCCACCGTCGCAAAGATCGACCTGTCCGCGATGTACAAATCCATCTTACCCTATGCGCTGGTGGAAATCATCTTCTGCGTGCTGCTGATCTTTGCCGAGCCGGTGCTGCTGTTCCTACCGCGCCTGTTTGGCTACTAAACGAGGAGTTCCAAAGGGGGTTCGCATAGACGCATGAGGGCAACCATACGCGATTTGGCAAGCCTGTCCGGGTTATCCACCTCCACGGTTTCGCGCGTGCTGACAGACAACGCGCACGTGAGCAAGGCTGCCAGGGAAAAGGTGGAGCAGGCCATACGCCAAACCGGCTATGTGCCCAACGGGCTTGCCCGTGGGCTTGTGCAAAAGCGCCGTGATTTGATTGCCGTGATTGTGCCGGACGGATACAACCCCTACTATGATGATATCCAGCTTGGGATTCATCAGGAAGCCTCACAGAACGGTTTTGACGTTATCACCATTTCCGAGGGCAATCACTCTTGCATCAGAACGGTCAAAAAGATCATTGAGATCGGCATTGACGGCGTGCTGCATCTGGGCGCACTGGAGAGTGACGACGTCATTCCGCTGCTGGTGCAAAACGACATGCCGTTTGTCCTGCTATGCAGGCAGCTTTCCACCATCGAAGCCGACACCGTGCTCTTTAACGATTATGAGGCGGCGTTTTCCGCTACCGAGCATCTTATCATGCTGGGCCACCGCAACATCGCCTACATCTGCGGCAGGCGTAATTCGCTCTCCAGCCTGGAAAAGTATCGCGGCTACGCCGGAGCGCTCGCAAAGCACGGCATCGCAGTCAATGCTGCGCTGGTGGGCTGGGGCCAGCTGGACATGCAGAGCAGCTATCGGGTGATGAATGAATTTCTGGACGCACGTGCGTCAGGATGTCTGTCCTTCACCGCCGTGGTAGCCGGAAACGACATGATGGGATTCGGCGCGAGAGAGGCTATGCTGGAGCGTGGCCTCTCCATCCCCGACGATCTGTCTCTGGTTTCCATGGATGATATCAGCTGGTCTGCCATACAGGGTGTTGAAATGACCTCTGTGCGTGTGCCGAGGCTGGAGATGGGCCGCATTGCCTGCCAGCTGCTGCTCAAGCGAATCGCGCAGCCTGAACGCAAACATGAAGTGCATATCTTGGATACGCAGCTCTCCATTCGCAAAAGCTGCTGTCCGCCAAAGGAGCAAAAAGAATGATCATTACCGATATAAAACCCATTAAATTGCAATTCTGGCCGCCCAACCCGCCGCGCGACGGCCTGGCCGCCATTCCCACGCGCGATGTGTTTCTGGTGCAGATCGAAACCGACGCGGGCATCACCGGCATCGGCGAAGGCTTTGCGCTGGGTTCGCTGGAATCGCTGGCGACGCTGACCATGGAGACCCTCAAGCCGCTGCTGCTGGGCCAGGACCCGACCATGATCGAGGCATTGTGGAACCGCATGTACCTGGGCACCGCGCGCTATGGCCGCCGTGGCATCATGATGGCCGCCATCAGCGCGGTGGACATCGCCCTATGGGACATTCTGGGCAAAGCGGCCTCCATGCCGGTGTACAAACTGCTGGGCGCGGCCAAGCATTCGCTGATTCCCTATGCCAGCGCCGGGTATTACCAAGAGGGAAAGGGCATTCCCGAACTGCAGGAGGAATGCGCCGGGTATGTGAAGATGGGTTTTCAGGCCGTAAAGATCAAGGTCGGCGGAGCGCCGGTGGAGGAGGACATCGCGCGGGTTCACGCGGTGCGCGAGGCCATCGGACCCGACGTGGCGCTGGGCATCGACGCCAACAACGCCTGGGATTATCCCACGGCCCTGAAAATGGCGCGCGCCTGCGAAAAGGAAAACGTGCTGTTCTTTGAGGAGCCCATGTCTACCGACTATCCGGAGGACTGCCTGCGCCTGGCGCAGCATACGGACGTATCCATCGCCGGCTACGAAACGCTCCTGACCCGCTATGGCATGAAGGATTTCATCACCCGCAGCGCCGTGGACATCGTACAGACCGATGCGATCTGGACGGGTGGCATCACGGAGGCCCGCCGCGTGGGCATGCTGGCTGGAACCTGGGGCAAAATGGTGATCCCCCACTTCTCGGCATCCATGGTATCTCTGGCCGCCAACCTCAGCTTCGGCCTCTCGCTGTACAACACCAAGTACATGGAATACACCCTGGACGAAAATCCCCTGCGCAGCGAGCTTTGCAAAAAGAGCATCGTGATGCAGGACGGCGTGGTGACGGTGTTCGACGAGCCGGGTCTGGGCGTGGAACTGAATCCGGAAACCGTGGAGCGTTATCGCGTGTAAATGGCCTCCACCTCTTTCCCCTGGCGCATGCCAGGGAATTTTGTTTTGCAAAGCCGATCCGCCCCGGCCCTAAATGGGGCCGGGGCGGCTTATGTCATTCCCGCGTCAGCGTATAACGCACCAGCTGCTGCACTTTGCCGCAGGAAGCGTCGATGACGCAGGCGTCCTTTTCGCTGGTGACGGACAGGTTGGTGGGGGCCACATCGCGGTCGATCACCGTCGTCCGCATGCGCCAGTCCCCTTCCGCATCGGGCTTTTGAAGCATCATAAGAGCACCGTCGCCGCCTCGGTAGGCGGCCAGCAGGGCGGGCCGGCCCAGAATGTCTCCGCCCCAGAGCGCATGGGCAAAGGGCGCATCGAAACGATAGACGATCTCCCACCGGTCCCCGCACAGCTTGTTCACCGCGATCTCGTCGCCATGGAATCCCTCGATGGTCACCAGCTCCTCCACGCCGTCCCCATCCAGGTCCACCGTCACGGCGTCGCTGATTTCCCGATCCAGCAGGCGCTCGGCCCGCCAGGGGATGTCCGCGCCGCCGGGCACCGCCACCTCGTACAGCCCCTCCGAACCGGCGATCAGCAGCACCTCGCGCCCGTTTCACATGGTGCGGCAAAAGCCATGATTCTTGGTCAGGCTGGGAATGATGGGCTGCATGTCCCGCGGCGGACGGCCGCCGTCCAGCTCGCCCACGGCCGTTACGCCCGGCGAGCTCCCGTCATCACGGAAGGCTTTCGCTTTGCACAGCTGACAGGCGACGAGGAACTGCCTCCCCTGAATCTCGACAATGTCAAAGCGGTGCAGATAGGGATACTCCATCCACTTTTCCGCCTTCCAGCCCTCCGGCGTAGGCGAGGTCTTGACGATGCAGGCCTCCGCCGCGTCAAAGCCGGGGAAAAAGTTCTGTACGGCCAGAAAGGCTCCCTCCGGCTCCAGCTGGCTGATGCTCATGCAGCCGCCGGCGTCATGCCATACGGGGGTCTGCGCCTCGGGCACGTGCCAGTCGTACACCCGGCAGCCGCCCCGGTCCTCGGAGGCGCATACGCCCAAGCGCCCCTGGGGCGTATGCAGCTGGTTGACCGCGTAGCACATGGGCAAAGAAAAAAGCACCTCACGGCAAATGGAGATTCCGTCCATATCCTTCTTCCCTCTTTCCTGTTTTGACCCTGGCGGACGCACCGCCGCGCCCCTGAAAAGGCGGGGCCTATGCTGTTTTCAGTATAGCCCCGCCGGGCGGCGCTGTCAACCGCATCCAACATCCTCACGTCCGTAGCTGATAGGGCGTTATGCCGGTCACACGCTTGAACGCCTTGGTAAAGCTGCTCTGATCCGCATAGCCCACGGTCACGGCGATTTCATTGATGGGATACTGGGTAGCCGTCAGCAGCTGGCGGGCCTCCTCCACCCGAAAGCGGGTCAGGTACTCATGGAAGCCGATGCCCATGCACTTTGAAAAGAGCGCCGAGAAATAGGACGGGCTCACCTCCAGCTCATCCGCCAGACTCTGGATGGACAGCGGCTGGTCAAAATGGTCCGCGATGTATTCCACGGCCCTGCGCACAACCGGGTGCGCCTGTGCCGCCCCGGGCAGCGATATGGCCTGGACGAAGCGCTCCGCGATCTCCTTGAGCGAAAAGCACAGGTCCTCGTAGCTTTCGTCCTTTTGCAGCTGCTCCAGGTATTCTGGGTTGCGCGGGAGGATGCGATCAGGCGACGCGCCGCCTTCAATGGCGATGCGGCTGAGCAGGATGGTCAACTCGCACGCACGGGTCCGTATCCATTGCAGATCCTGCCTCCGAGCCAGCAGCACAAAGCTCAGCAGCTCGTTGAGTATCCGTCTGGCGCCCTGGATGTCGCCCTGTCTGACCTTGCCCAGCAGGGCGCATTCCTTTTGATAAACCAGTGTGCACATGGAGTCGGTCCGACTCCCCATGTCATGCTGCACGGTATCGCTGACCGCCGGCTGCCGGCAGAGCTTCTCCTGCCGCTCCCGCATCAGGAGCCGCGCGTCGGAGAGCAGCGGCGTGAAGAGATCGTCCATCAGGCAGCTGATGCTGTGCACGCGGGCAGGGCTGATGACGGGCAGCTTTTGCAGCTCGTCGTACAGGTCCAGGCACAGCGAGGGCGCCAGGCGGCGCTTGTCGGCCAGGCCGGAAAGCGGCATGCTTTGCGGCGCGTCCATCCGAAACGGTCCCACGATCACCGTACCCAGCAGCTGTTTGCGGCGCACCAGAGAAAAGGCGATGTGGTTGAGCCCCGCATGGCAGCTGAATACTTGGCTCTCGCCCGGCTCGCAGGCGATCCTTCCGGCCTTCAGGTATGTCCGGACGCAGTCACAAAATGCCCGCGCCTTCAGCAGCGCACAGTACGCGCCGGTTTCTCCGTGCTGCTCCAGCTGGTTTCCCTCCGCGTCCAGCAGAAGCGCAGGGATGTTGAGGCATTGGGACAGCTCGTCCAGCCGTTTGCTGAGCGCTTCCTTGGCGATCAATGAATACAGCGCATTCACAGGAACCTCAAAAACGAACAAAATATCCAAAAAGTAAACAAGCAATTTCGATTCGTTTCCATTATAATCAATTCATCCAAAATCCGCAACATTGCAACCACCACAGGAGGGAACGCCATGGAACTGCTGGAGCAGATTTCGGAGCACCTGCAAAAAGGCAAGGCCAAGGAGGTCAGGGAGCTGGTGCAGCAGGCCGTCGACGAGGGCATCCCCTCCCAGATCATTCTGGAGGAGGGCCTGCTTAGCGGCATGGGTATCATCAGCGAAAAGTTCAAAAGAAATGAGGTCTTTGTGCCCGAAGTGCTGGTGGCAGCCCGCGCGATGAGCCAAGGCGCCGCGCTGCTCAAGCCGCTGCTGATTGCAGACGGCGTCAAGGCCAGAGGCCGGGTGTGCATCGGCACGGTCAAGGGCGACCTGCACGACATCGGCAAGAACCTGGTCAAAATGATGATGGAGGGCAAAGGCCTGGAGGTGGTGGACCTGGGAACCGACGTAGCTCCGGAAACCTTCATCCAGACCGCGAAGGAGCAGAACTGCCAGGTGATTTGCTGCTCCACGCTGCTCGTCGCCACCATGGGCGTGATGGAAGAGGTCGTCAAGGCGGCCGAGGCTGCCGGCATCCGTGACAGCGTGAAGATCATGGTGGGCGGCGCGCCCGTGACGGAGGACTTCTGCCGCCAGATCGGCGCGGACGCCTATACCCCCGACGCCGTGACCGCCGCGGAGCTGGCCGTTCAGTTCTGCGCCTGACCGGACTGCGCAGGACAGCCTCCATCAAGCAAAGGGGGCCGGGCGCTCTTGGGAGCCGAACAAGGAATCGGGTGCAGGGTCCGGCGAACTCATCGCCGTAAGTGGAAGGAAACGCAAGCATGCCGCTGCCTGCGGGCGGAAAGGCTGCGCGGACGATGAGCGCAAACCGGAATGCCTGTTCGGAGAATCCTCGTGTCTCGATACGAGTTCTTACTGAAAACACGCCGCATGGAGGACCCGGCAGGATGGGTCATCCTGCCGGGCGGCTACGGTCTGGGCTTCAGCCTCCTGTGCGCGATTCCCCATGTGTTCATCGGCGGGCCGGGATATGCGGTCGGCTACTTCATCGGCGGCTTTCCCTTCGACCTGACCCATGGCCTGGCAAGCGCCGCGCTCGCCGCCATCCTGCTGCATCCGCCGGAGCGGCTCATGCGCCTGTTCTCGTAAGGTGGGACGCCGCCGTTTTTTACTCCTCCAGCCCGCCTCCGGCGACAACATTCCGCCCCATACCAGCCGGGACAACATTCGCGCCTTTTTCTACGCCCTTGAGGGCGGACCGGGAAGGAGAACGTCCATGAGCGAGCTTGAAAACCGTCTGATCGAAGCCGCCCTGGCTGCCGGGGCGGCCAAGGCGACTCTCATTCCCCAACGGCAGATCGTATTGTCCGCGGAATTTCGCAAGATCTGCGAGAGCAACGCCTGCGGCAACTACGGCCGCTGCTGGATGTGTCCGCCCGATACGGGGGACATCGAAACCGCGATGGCGCAGGTGCGTCAATATCCCTGGGGCCTTCTGTATCAGACCGTCGGCGAGATCGAGGACAGCTTTGACATCGAGGGCATGGCGGACCGCGCCAGGGAGCATGCCCGGGTGAGCCAGCGCGTGCAGCAGGCCGTCGAGCCGTTGCTGCAAAAGCCGTTCCTGCATTTAAGCTGTGGCGGCTGCCGGCTATGCGAGACCTGCGCCCGGTGCGGCGGCGAGCCCTGCCGTCATCCCGACAAGGCGCTGACCTCCCTGGAGGGCAGCGGCGTGGACGTGTACAACACCACCAAGGATACGCCCCTCAAGTACATCAACGGCCAGAACACCGTCACCTTCTTCGGGATGGTTTTGTGGGAAGCTTAAGGGATGCCGGTGCTCGCCGTGCGTCAGGGGCTGCCTCCCCGACGATTTCCTTTGAGGGTACGCCGTTGCCGGGCGACGCAATCGCCTTCCACGGTCTGGGCGTGCAGCAGCCCTGCGGAGGCCGGGGCGTATGCGGCAAATGCGCGGTGAGGGTAGGCGCGCCCAGCGGGCGGCGCTCAACTCACAGGTCCAGTTTTCGGCGAAGGCAATCGGCCGCATCAACGCGGCCCTCTCCGGCAAGGGGCCCCGGCTGGGGCGGGCTGTGCTGGAATGACTGGGGACATGCTCCGCGCCGCCTGTGCCGGAGCGGGCGTCAGCCCGCGTCCACTGTCTGTTGCGACGGCTGCCTTCAGCGGGCAGTTTGACTCGCTGAAAGCCGCGTTGTATTCGGGCGGTTTAAAATCAATAGCGCCCCTGCCCGTCAACCAGCTCGCCTTCCCCTCGCCGCGTCACCGGCCTCACATACCTCCAGAACCGCCGGCAATCATGATAAAAATAGAACACCCTTTCCGGCGTTGTATCAAGGCGGTATGGCGTCTGCGCGTCATCAAAAGCCCTCATTGCTCTTTCGATTCTTTCTTCGACCAGGGCGTTTTCCGTTGCGAGGTCAAACGGCCCGTGCTCAAACACAAGATAAACTCCTTCGGCCACGTCCATCAACCGCATCTGCGGCGGCACGGGACCCGTATAGCCGGCGGGTACGCGGACGCCGTAGGCCTCGGCGAGCGGGATGCCCCAGCTGCAAATCCGCCCCTCCGGCTCGTTGATAAAGGCCATCACCTGCCCGCTTCCGCTGTCGGACTCCTGCCCGCCCAGATCATCCAGCTTTTGGGGTATGCCGTCCAACAGCCCGCAGATGGTTTCATGGTCCTGACCGGGAATCCGGCTCTGCTTCTGCCAGAAATCCCAGTAGCCGACGCTTTCATAGTTGCGGATATGCAGAAATTTGTGCGCCGGTATGGTCACAAAATAGGTTTTTACCGTGCCGCCCACCTCCGTCGCGCCCGTCTTTTCCGCGTCCAGCAGGTAGCAGTCCAGCGGCCGTAGCACGGTGCGAAGCGCAACCGGCGCGGGATTGAGACGGTATTCGCCGGGGGAAACGCCATAGGCCTCCTTGAACGCATGGGCAAACGCCTCGCCGGAAGAGTAGCCGTATTTCAGCGCAATGTGCAAAATACCTTCGCCGCCGTCGCGCAGGTCCCGAAGGGCGAAGGCCAGCCTCCGGCCAAGCAGGTACTCCCGCAGCCTCATGCCGGAAATGCTTCTGAATTTTCTGGATACGTAACTCTCCGAATACCCCAGCATTGCGGCCAGGCGATGCAGCGTGACCGCCTCGTCGTCCTCGCGGCGGATGCAGGCGTCAATCTCGTCGATCATGCGCTGGATGTTCCGATACCATTGACACATGGCTTCTCCCTCCTTTGACGGGTTCGGTCCCATTGTATCATCCCCACGCGCCGCGCGCCTGATCTGACTTGCGCAGCGCGACCGCATCATCCAAACGAGCGGCCCGTTTCGGACCGCCCGGGGAACCAGCGCTCTGATCCCGTCATTCTCCTTTTTTTCGTGTGAAAAAAGCCCCGGCAATTGCCCCCATCAAGGCGATTGGCGCCGCCCTGACGAACAACCACTCCAACGCGTGAAAACCGGTTCCCATCACCGCGGTTTCGGGATCGCCGTAATTCCAGCCCAGGTAAGGGCTCTTCCATACGGTCAGGAGCACAAACAGCATGACGATCGCCACGCCCAGGGCGATGCAAATCCAATGAAGGATTTTTCGTCTCGTGTTTTTTCTGCGGGCAAGTTGCAGGTTGACGACCTCCAGCCTTTCAGAAAGCGCCTTGATGTCATCCGGGTTCGGCGGCTCGGCTATCATTTCCCCAAGCAGTGCGCTCACGGGGGTTTCCAGTGCTTCTGATAAGGCAATCAACAGGTCCGCATCCGGGACGGACAGACCTTTCTCCCATTTGGAAATGGTCTGCCGCACCACGTTGAGCTTGACGGCAAGCTCCTCCTGTGAAAGCCCCTTTGCCTTTCTGACAGCCCGGATGTTTTCATTGAGCATTCCAACAACCACCTTTCTTTCTCCGGTTGCCGCCATTGTATCCGGCGCGGGCCGTTGCGGCAAGCAACGCATTTTTCCATCCGGCCTGTCCGCCGCGATGCCCATACCCAATCACGCTTTTTTGCATACGAAAGGACGGCGCCTGACCCTTCGGGCGCCGTCCTCTCTGGTTGGCCTGTCCATCATCACGCGCAGCCGTCCTCGGCGAAGCGCGCCCCGTCCGGGGCGCCTCAATACAGCTTTGCGCCTGCCGGAATGTGATCGTCCACCATCAGAAGATGGAGTCTTTCTTCGCCTTCCTCGGTGTGAATTGCCGAAATCAGCATGCCACAGGAATCGATGCCCATCATCGGACGGGGAGGAAGATTGGTAATCGCAATGCAGGTTTTCCCCACCAGCTCTTCCGGCTCGTAATAGGCGTGAATCCCACTCAAAATCGTGCGGTTTTCGCCCGTGCCGTCATCCAGCGTGAATTTCAGGAGCTTTTTGGACTTGGGCACCGCCTCGCAGGCGAGCACCTTGACGGCCCTGAAATCGGACTTCGAGAACGTCTCAAAATCCACAAAGTCCTTGAAGAGAGGCTCGATTTCGACCCTGGAAAAGTCGATCTCCTCCACAGCGGCCTGCGCATCCTCCGCCGCGGCTTCCTGCGCCTTGGCGCTTCCCTCGCTTCCGTCCTTCAAGGGCTTCATGGTGGGGAACAGGAGCACGTCGCGGATGGAGTCGTTGTCGGTCATGAGCATCACCATACGGTCGATGCCGAAGCCCAGGCCGCCGGTGGGGGGCATGCCGTATTCGAGGGCGTTGAGGAAGTCCTCGTCCACCTGGGCGGTCATGATGCCCTGCGCGTGGCGCAGGCGCACCTGCTCCTCGAAACGGGCCCGCTGGTCGATGGGGTCGTTGAGCTCGCTGAAAGCGTTGCCGAACTCATGGCCGTTGATGAAGAACTCAAAGCGCTCGGTGAGGTCGGGATCATCCTGCTTGCGCTTGGCCAGCGGAGAGATGTCCACCGGGTAATCGGTGACGAAGGTGGGCTGGATGAGCGTGGCTTCCACGTACTCGTCAAACAGCGCCGCCAGGCAGTCGCCGCGCTTGGCGTCCTTCTCCACATGCACGCCCATGGCGTCCAGGCAGGCGCGCGCCTCCTCGTGGGTTTTCCAGCTGGCAAAGTCCACGCCGCAGGCGTCCTTGACGGCCTGGGCCATGGTCACGCGCCTCCATGGGGCCTTGAGCTCGATCATGTGACCCTGATAGGGCACGCAGGTGGAGCCGCAGACGGTCTGGGCCACATAGGCGTAAAGCTCCTCGACCATCTCCATCACGTCGTTGTAATCGGCGTAGGCCTGATAGGTCTCCACGCTGGTAAATTCGGGGTTATGGGTGGTGTCCATGCCCTCGTTGCGGAACAGCCTGCCCACCTCATAGACCTTTTCAAAGCCGCCCACGATCAGGCGCTTGAGGTACAGCTCCGTCTCGATGCGCAAAAACATGTCGATGTCCAGCGCGTTGTGGTGGGTCTTGAAGGTGCGGGCCGCCGCGCCGATCTCCAGCGTGTGCAGAACCGGCGTGTCCACCTCCAGGAAGCCGCGGGCGTTCAAGAAGTCGCGCACGGCGTTGATGATGCGGCTGCGCTTGCGGAAGGTGTCGCGGACCTCGGGGTTGACGATCATGTCCACATAGCGCTGGCGGTAGCGAAGGTCGGGGTCCTTAAGGCCGTGGAACTTCTCCGGCAGGACCTTCAGGCTCTTGGAAAGGAGCGTGACCTGCTGCGCATGCACACTGATCTCGCCCTTCTGGGTGCGGAACACCGTGCCCTTCACGCCGATCACGTCGCCGATGTCCATGTCCTTGAAGGCGGCGTAGGCCGCCTCGCCCAGGTCGTCGCGGCGCATATACACCTGCAGGTCGCCCGCCCCATCCAGGATGTGAGCAAAGCTGGCCTTGCCCATCACGCGCTTGGAGATCATGCGCCCGGCGACGCTGACCTCCTTGCCCTCCAGCGCGTCAAATCCATGGAGGATTTCCGCGCTCTCGTGCGTGCGGTCGTAGCGGGTGATGGCGTAGGGGTCCTGTCCCGCCTGACGCAGCTTGCGCAGCTTTTCGCGGCGGATGCCCTCCTGCTCGGTCAGCTGCTGGGGTACGGCGGCCTGTGTGTCCATGAAAATCTCTCCTTTAGTATGGTTGTGCGTCACCGGCTGATCTCCAGCACCTTGAGCTTCATCACGCCGGCGGGAACCTCCACGTCGACGGTCTCGCCCTTGCGCTTGCCCAGGAGGGCCGCGCCGATGGGGCTTTCGGAGCTGATCTTCATGTTCTTGGGATCGGTCTCGTTGGCGCCCACGATGGTGAGGGTCTGGTCGATCTTCATGGTCAGGTTCTTGACCTTCACAGTGTTGCCCACGCCAATCACATCGGTGCTGACCTCGTCATCCTCCACCACCACGCAGTTGCGAAGGGTGTTTTCCATCTCAACGATCTTGGCCTCGATGCGGCTCTGCTCGTTCTTGGCCTCATCGTACTCGGCATTCTCGCTCAAATCGCCAAAGCCGCGCGCGATGGCGATCTGCTCGGAGATTTCGTTGCGCCTGACGCTGATGTAGTAATCCAGTTCCTTTTCCAGCTTCTCATACCCCTCGCGGGTAAGAATGACTTTCTTTTCCTGGTCCGCCATGGCTTTGGGTCTCCTTTCGGCGGCGTAGGCCGCCCCTTGCATTTCTGTTATGCGTGCGTCCCTTAAAATAGCACAAAGCAGCGCCGTCCGCCTGCGGTGCGGGGCGACGCTTGCGCCGGGACATAGAGTTACCAACGTATTATAGCCGCCCACAAGGCGCTTGTCAATGCCTGAAAAAAAGCAACGGCTTTCCAAAAAAAGGCGGCGGGTGCGCAGCCCGGCTTTATCGCCCCGCGTCCCCGCCGTTTCCATGATTTTCTCTGCCGCCTCCGCCGCCGTGCCGGCCCGGCTGGGCATCTTCCTCTGCGGCGGGCTCCTCTCCCGCCTCCAGCGCCTCGATCAGCTGACGGATCTCCCGCATGCTCATGCCCTGGACCTCCTGCGGCGTCAGGGCGGGATCGAGGGCCTGTGCCTCCAGAAACGCCCGATACTTACCATACGCCAGCCCGGACTCGTGTGCCAGGGCCGCCTCTTCGGGCCGGGCGGCGCAGCAGAAGGTGTTCTTCCGTCCGGCCGTGCAGCTTTCCAGCCCGGCCAGCAGCCGCTCGCACTGTCCGCCGTCCTCCCCCACCACGGTCAGGGATACCTCGCCCCCTCCGGCCACGCAGGAAGCGACGGCGGGGCTATCCAGCACCCGTTCGACGGCATCGGCGTAGGTCCGGTGCGTCAGCGAAAGCTCCCCGGCCAGCGCCCGGCCGTCCTCGTTGAGGCCCGTGACACCCACCACCCGGTCAAATCGGTTCACGCTGAGTTCAAGGGAGGGGTTGACGTCGATGCTGATGACCGACGTGGGGGTGAAGTACAGCCCGCCCATGCCGCCCAGTGCGATCATCAGGCAGGCCAGCGCGGGGATGAGCCGGCGGGGCAGGGCGCGGCGGCGGTAGCCGCGCGTTTTGCGCCGGATTGCATCGAGGGTACCGCGCTTGAGCGATTCCTCCGCATGCACGGCCCCGAAGGCTTCCTTGAGCCGCTCATTCATACGCATCGCCTCCCAGCGTTTCCCGAAGCCGCTGCCGGGCCCGCGTCAGCAGCGTATAGACCGTATGGACGTTTTTATGGAGCGCCTGACTGATCTGCGGGGCCGTCATGCCCTCGAAGTAGTGCAGGTAGACCACGTCGCGGTAGGGCTGGGGCAGCGCCAGCACCGCCTCCAGCACCTCGCGGTGCTCCGGGGCAATCCGCGCTGGCTGCTCCACCAGCTTGTCCAGCGATACCGTGCGGCTGCGAAAGAACCGGCGCAAGAGGTCCCGGCAGGCGTTGAGTGTCACGCGGATGAACCACGCCCGCTCGTGCTCCTCACTTTCAAACCGGACGGAGCTGAGGGCATATTTCAGAAACACGGTCTGAAAGATGTCCTCGGTATCCGCATGGTTTTTCAGATGAATCAGGCACAGCCGGCGAACCGTATCGGCGTGCCGCTCCATGGCCCGGTTGACCTCCTGCTCGCTGCGCATACCGCGTCCCGCTTTCCTGCTTCGTTATCTGCCCCTGCGCGCTCCGCGCCCAGCGCCGTACGCCCCGTAGCCCGCGTTGTCGCACACGCCGTCGCCGTCCGCGTCCACATAGCCGCGGCCCGCGCCATACATCCCGCAGCCCATGCCCGCGTTGTCGCACACGCCGTCGCCGTCCGCGTCCACATAGCCGCGGCCCGCGCCATACATCCCGCAGCCTGTGCCCGCGTTGTCGCACACACCGTCGCCGTCCGCGTCCACGTAGCCGCGGCCATACGCCGCCAGCGCGCCCGTTGCGCCCATGCATAGGACCGCCGCCATCAAAATCGCCATGATTCGTTTCTTCATCAGGTTTCGCCTCCCATTGATCGCTCGTCGTTTCCGACGGCGCCTTCAATACGTCTGACAGGAGGCAATCCACTCACCGGATGCAAAAAAACTTCAAGGCCTGCTCCTACCGCTCCGGCCCGGCCATGGCACGCAGCTTGTCGTTGAGCTTGCGATATACCCGCGCGCAGAACCACGGCTCGGTGGGCGCCGTCTCGCTCTCCTCCAAAGTAAACCAGCGCACGCCGCTGTTTTCGTCGGGTTTGATGGTCAGCGCCTCTCCCTCGTCGGCCTCCAGCAGATAGGTCACGTTCAGGTGCAGATGGGACGATACATAGGCCCCACGCTTTTCATGCCCGTCCACGGTCAGCGCCTCCAGGCTGAAGATATTTTCCGAGACCGGACGCGCCGAGCGGATACCGCTTTCCTCGCGTGCCTCGCGCAGGGCCACGGCCAAAAGGTCGCTCTCACCGTCGGCATGCCCGCCCAGCCAGGACCAGGAGTGATAGATGTTGTGATAGGCCATCAAAACCCGCGTGCGCGCGGGATTGACAATCCAGGCCGAAGCCGTGAAATGCGCCAGCGCGTTCTGCCGGGTCAAAACCTCCGGCTCACGGCGCAGGCAGTCCAGCAAAAGCACGCGGTCGCGCGCCTCCTGCTCGTTATAGGGAATGTAGGCGGACAGCTGCTCCATCAGCGTCATGGCGGGGGACCTCCTTCGGCGCTTTCTACCAGGATGCTTCATTATAGCACGATGTGCAGGTCGCGGCAAACCGTCCTTTTTCCCCTCAGATCGTAAGGTGCCTTTTTCCCCGCAAAAATCTTGAAAAGCGGCGCGGCATGCTGTATAATGAAAGTTGCGAATGAAATTCCATATTGGAGGGATATTCGGATGAAACATATCAAGCCCATCTCTCAGCCCTGCCTGCGTCAGTCCCTGGCCCACGGCGGCTGCGGCGAGTGCCAGAGCTCCTGCCAGAGCGCCTGCAAGACCAGCTGCACCGTCGCCAACCAGAGCTGCGCCAACAAGGACAGCCAGGTTCTGGCCGGCCGCGAGGGCAAGGTCAACCATTCCTTCGGCAAGTAAGCCCATGGCCCCATCGCCGCATCGCCCGGTGCGATGCGGCGTTTTTTTGATGTGATTCCCATCCGTCAGGAGGATTTGTTTTCATGATTCATCTCTTTGAAGCCCTGGGCCGGAAAATGGCGCTGGACGTGGGCAGCGGCGCGGTCATGGCGCTGGACGACATCGCCTACGACGCGCTTTCCCTGCTTTTGGAGGACCGAAATGCGGATATCGTCGCGCGCCTTGCGGAAAAATACCCCCGCGAGGAAGCGGAGGAAACCGTCTCCGAGCTTCGCCAGCTCATCGACGAGGGGTATCTGGACACGCCCGACGACTACTCCGACGTAAAGCCCGCCGACAGCGGCGTGGTCAAGGCCATGTGCCTGCACGCCGCGCACGACTGCAACCTGCGCTGCAAGTACTGCTTTGCGGACACCGGCGAATACCACATGCACAGCCGCTGCCTGCTCAGCGCCGAGACGGGCAAGAAGGCGCTGGACTGGCTGGTGGCCCACAGCGGAGGGCGCAAAAACCTGGAGGTGGACTTCTTCGGCGGCGAGCCGCTGATGAACTTCCCCGTCATCAGGGAGGTCGTGGCCTACGGCCGCGAGCTGGAGAAGCGCCACGGCAAGGTGTTCAAGTTCACCACCACCACCAACGCCGTGCTTATGAACGACGAGATCGTGGACTTCCTCAACCGCGAGATGGACAACGTCGTCATCTCCATCGACGGGCGGCCGGAGGTGCACGACCGCATGCGCCCCACCCCCAACGGCAAGGGCAGCTATGACCTCATCATCGAGAAGGCGAAGGAATTCGCCCGGCGGCGCGGCCAGCAGCGCTACTACCTGCGCGGCACCTTCACCCGCTACAATCTGGACTTTGCTAACGACGTGCTGCACCTGGCGGACCAGGGCTTTGAGCAGCTCTCCATCGAGCCGGTCGTCACCGACGAAAGCCACGACTATGCCATCCGCGAAAGCGACCTGCCCCGCGTGTTCGAGGAATACGAGCGTCTGGGCCGCGAATATGTGATCCGCCGCCGCAATCCGGACAAGTGGTTCAGCTTCTTTCATTTCATGGTGGACCTCACCGGCGGCCCCTGCCTTCGCAAGCGCCTGACCGGCTGCGGCGCGGGCAACGAATACGTGGCCGTCACCGCGGACGGCGATATCTACCCCTGCCACCAGTTTGTGGGCCGCGAGGGCATGCGCATGGGCTCGGTGCTGGACGGCACCTTTGACACCGCCATGCAGCGGCGCTTCCAGCAAAACACGGTGCTCACCAAGGAAAAATGCTCCCAGTGCTGGGCGCGCTTCTATTGTAGCGGGGGATGTCAGGCCAACGCCCACGCCTTCAACGGCGACATCTCCAAGCCCTACGAAATGGAGTGCAAGCTGGAGCAAAAGCGTCTGGAGTGCGCCATGGCCATCCAGGCCATCGAGCGGGAAAACGCCTGACCGCGCGCTCTTCCTCTCCCTCTTCGCGCCAAATATGAACGCGCACGCCATGCGGCTTTCCAAATTTACAAAAGTATTTTCATGGCTCGTTCATGATAAGGTCAAAAATGCCCGCTATAATAAGCGCGTAGTAAGGAGGGACGCTACATGAAGACCAACAACAATCATTCCGGAAAGAATTTCTACGCTTTTACCTCGGCGGCGCTCGCCCTTATGCTGATGGTCGTCGCCTCGGTCGCCCTGTTCAACCATGACAGCACCGCGGGGGCGGAGGCCGTCACGCTCACCGAAAACGCTACCGTCGTCACCAGCCCCTTTACCGAGGCCGTCGAAAAGGTGCGCGGCAGCGTCGTGGGCGTCAACAACTACACCACCTACCGCAACAGCTATTATGGCTTCGGATTTGGCT
>NBJMC04203__coassemble_213_pt1 | contig 49020 bp, 42 predicted proteins | sample NBJMC04203__metabat2_high_PE_053 | metagenome-assembled genome bin NBJMC04203 | reverse complement strand
CACCACCTGGCCGGCCGGCACGCCGCTTTGCTTCATTACGGTGCGAATGGTATGGCGCACCGCATTTTCCCACACATCCGGCCACTGTTCGGCCCAGGCGTTTTGCGGACACAAAATATCATAGCTTTCCACGGCAGATGCCAGGACGTTGCCATGTTCATCTGTGATAACGGTTTTGGTCGAAGAAGAACCGATATCGGTTCCAAGCAGATATTGATGCTCCATTTGTTGTTCTCCTTTCTTCAACGAGCGGAAGGGACTTGCTTACAGTCTAGTAGAATCTGCGTTTTAAGTCAATATCAGATTTAAGTTTTTTTGAATTTGTAAATTTAAAAACGAAGTGAATTTGCTTGTATATCTGAAATAAAAGCACTATAAGCCTGAAATTTTCCCAATTTCACTATTTATCAGGGTTGTTTACAAGTTGTTCACTTCATTTTTTAAAAAAATTATTGACAAGTATACTTCATGTATGTATACTATGGCCATAAAGCAGAGAGCCACCAACGCGGAAGATGGGGACTCGGTACACCAACGAAATATGAATGGAGGAACATCCCGATGAAAAAGACCAGAATTTTAAGCGTTCTTGCCGTCCTGTGCCTGCTGCTTGGCATGTTTGCCGGCGCCACCGCTGAGGAAACGCCCGAGCTGAAAAAGATCGGCGTCGCCTTCATGAAGAACGATCCCTTCATGGTCCCGCTCTATAACGGCATGAAGGAAGTCTGCGACGCAAACGGCATTGAGCTCATCGAGTATTATGCCGAGAACGATATCGAAAAGCAGATTTCTCAGTGCGACGACCTGCTTCAGCAGGACATCGACGGCCTGATCGTAATGCCGGTGGACTTTGAAGGCATCACCCCGGCGCTGGACGCCGCGCAGAAGGCGGGTGTGCCGGTGGTTTCTGTTGACGCGGCCTGTGCCGACGCGGAAAAGACCATCGCCTACATCGCTTCCGATAATTATAAGGCCGGTTGGCTGTGCGGCGAGCACGTGCTCGAAACGCTCGACAGCGCCAAGATCCTGGTGCTCAGCCACCCCGAAATCAAGTGCACCATCGACCGCCTGCAGGGCTTCAAGGACGCGCTGGAAGGTCACGAGGGCTATGAGATCATTTCCGAGCAGCCCTGCTCCGGTCTCTACGACAAGGGCATGACCATCATGGACAACTGGCTACAGCAGTTCACCGATTTTAACGTGGTGTTCGCCATCAACGACGGTTCTCTGCAGGGTGCCATCGCCTCCATGCAGGCGGCCAACCGCCTGGAGGGCGTGCAGTCCTACGCGATCGACGGCCAGCAGCAAATGGCCGACTACATTCTGGAAGGCAAGCAAACGGCCGAGGCCGCGCAGGATCCCTACTCCATGGGCAAGGGCGCTGTGGAACTGCTCATCAAGCACTTCAACGGCGAACCCTATGAGTACGAAAACCTCCTGGAGGTCACGCTGATCACCAAAGAAAACGCGGCAGATTATGTCGGCTTCTAACTCGCGTGATCGCCGTGTAAAGTGGCTGCTTTATCAAAGCATCTGAACATGCTTTGCATGGAGTTGCCGCAGTGATGCGGCAACTCCATCCTTATTCCTGGCCCGCCGCATGGCGCGCGCCAGTTACGCAGAGAGAGGAGCTTGCGCAATGGCGGACCTTCTTTTGCAAGTCAAAGACGTGTCCAAGACATTTCCCGGTGTAAAGGCGCTGGATCATGTGAACCTGGAAATCGGTTATGGCGAGGTTCATGGGCTGATCGGCGAAAACGGCGCAGGAAAAAGCACCATCATCAAAATCATTGCCGGTATTTATGAGCCTGATGAGGGCCAGGTAACCTTCATGGGCAAAGCCTGCCAGCACGAAGGCATACGTCAGTCGCTCTCGCGCGGCATCAGCGTCATTTACCAGGAGCTGTGCCTGGTGCCGCACATGAAGGTATATGAAAACATCATGCTGGGCTATGAGGGTCTCAAGCACGGCGGCTATTCGGCCGAAAAGGCCCGTGCCCGCGCGGCCGCCATCCTGGAACGGCTGGGACTGGAGCTCCCCTTGGACGCCTACGTGCGCGATCTGGACATCGCTGTGCAGCAGATGATCGAGATTGCCAAAGCGTTCTCAAGGGACGTGAAACTGATCATCATGGATGAACCAACCTCCTCTTTGACCAACAAGGAGGTTGAGCAATTATACAGAATTATCCGCAATCTTAAGCGGGAAGGCATCTCTACGCTGTTTGTATCCCACAAGCTGGAAGAAATCGCGGAAATCTGCGACCGTCTCACCGTCTTCCGCGACGGAAAGACCATCACCTCCGCCAAAGTGGGCGAAATCACCCCGGACGAAATGGTCTACGCCATGGTAGGCAGGGAGATCACCAACTACTACACCACCATCCACAAGCCGCAAAGCGAGGTGGTAATGGAGCTGCGAGGGCTCGGAAAGCCCGGCGTCATCGAGGATGTTTCCTTCTCGCTCCATCGGGGCGAGGTGCTGGGCATGACCGGACTGATCGGCGCAGGCCGCACGGAAACGGCCCACATGCTCTTTGGCCTGGATACCTTTGAAACGGGTCAGCTGTTCCTGGAGGGCAAAAGCGTGCGTTTCAAGTCCACGCATGACGCTCTGAAGGCTGGTGTGGCGCTCGTCCCGGAAAACCGCAAGGAGCAGGGGATCATCCCTCAGATGGGCGTCGGCTTCAATATTACCATCAGCGTACTGGAGCAATTCATTCATCTCGCCCGGGTGAATCACGCAAAGGAAGGCAGCCTGATCGACCATTATTTCAAAGCCCTGAAAATCAAGGCCTATTCACCGGAACAGCTCATCAGCAACCTCAGCGGCGGCAATCAGCAAAAAGCCATCATCGCCCGTTGGCTGGCCGCCAGGCCCAAGGTGCTGATTCTGGATGAACCCACCCGCGGCATCGACATCGGCGCCAAAAAGGAGATTTACGAGCTGATCGATCAACTTGCGCAGGAAGGTGTAGCCATCCTGCTGATTTCCTCCGAGTTGCCCGAGGTCATCAACATGAGTGACCGCATCGTAGTGATGAAGCAGGGCAAGGCCGTGGCCGTGCTGGACGACAAGTCCCAGTTTGATCAGGAGAATATTATCCGCTATTCCCTTTAGGCATCACAAGCATGAGAGAGGTGCAATACGATGGAAAAGAAAACGGATACCTTTGTAAAGAAAATGGGCGGGCGCGTCCTTGCATGGTTCAGGCAAAACATCGGCATTCTCATAGGTCTGGCCGCACTTATGGCGATCGTGAGTCTGTTTTCGGAGTCCTTCTTCACGGCCTCCAACATGTGGAACATTCTGCGGCAGATCAGCACCAACGCATTGCTGGCTTTCGGCATGACATTTGTCATCCTCATCGGCGGCATCGACTTGAGCGTCGGTCCTCTGCTGGCCTTTTCAGGTGTGTTTGCCGCCTATGTCATGGGCACCCTGGGCTGGCCCATCTGGGCTGCCATCGCGGGTTCCATCATTCTTAGTTCGATGGTGGGCATGCTTAACGGTGTCATCGTTACCAAAACCGGCATCGCTCCGTTCGTCGTCACCCTCAGCGTACAGCAAATCTTTCGCGGCTTTGCCATGCTGCTGGCCAACGGCGCGCCCATCCGCATCCGTGATCAAGCCTTTATCAATATCGGCACTACCTATATCGGCCCCGTCGCCTTTCCGGTGATCTATATGGTCGTCATCATGGCGCTGTGTTACGTGGTGCTCAACAAAACGCAGTTTGGCCGCCACATCTACGCCCTCGGCGGCAACAAAACCGCCGCGCGCTTCGCGGGCATCCGTACCCAGCGCATCGAGGTCATGGTCTATGCGCTCTCCGGTTTTCTGGCAGGCGTTGCCGGCATCGTGCTGGCAGCCCGTATGACGGCAGGAGTCCCCGCCACCGGCGACGGCTACGAATGTGACGCCATCGCCGCCGTGGTTCTGGGCGGCGCCAGCTTCACCGGCGGCATCGGCACCATCGGCGGCACGTTGATCGGCGCCATCATCATCGGCGTGCTTAACAACGGCCTAAACATGCTCAACGTCGCCTCCTTCTGGCAGTATGTGGCCAAAGGTGTGGTGATCCTGCTGGCTGTTATGGTTGACGTGCTGCGCAAGCAGAGCAAGGACAAGAGAAAAAAGCTGCCCAAAGTTGCCGCCAAGGCCTAAGGCTGCTTGACGAGGGAGGAAGATACAACCATGCGCGAATCGGTAAAACAGCTTGAGGACAGAGCCCGGGAACTGCGCAAAATCGCGTTGGAAATGGCTTACGTTGCCGGTACGGAGGGGGCCCACATCGGCCCGGCATTTTCTTTGATGGATATCATGACCGTATTGTTTTTCGACACGATGAATTATCGCGCGCAAGAGCCCGACTGGCCCGACAGAGATCGTCTGATTCTCAGCAAGGGCCACGCCTGCCTGGGGCTGTACGCTCCGTTGGTGATGAGCGGATACCTCACCCAGCAGCAGGCCGACAGCTTCAATCAGCCGCACACGCACATTGCGGGTCATCCCAGCGGCAAGGGGGTACATGGCATCGAGCATCCGGCAGGTTCGCTTGGGCACGGGCTGTCGGTCGCCTGCGGCATGGCCAAGGGTGCAAAGCTGACGCATCGTCCCTACAACACCTATGCCGTCATCGGCGATGGCGAAAGCAACGAAGGCAGCATCTGGGAGGCCGCCATGTTCGCAGCCCAGCACAAGCTGGACAACCTGGTGGCTATGGTGGATGCAAACGGCTTTCAGTACGGCGGTCCCTCCGCCGAGCTGATGAACATGGAGCCAATGGGAGAAAAATGGCGCGCTTTTGGCTGGGATGTAAAGGAGATCAACGGCAACGACATCGCGCAGCTTCAGCAGGCGCTGGACCCGGCGCAGCGCGCCAAGGAAAAGCCCACCTGCGTGATTGCCCGAACGATCAAGGGATATGGGGTAAGCCTGTTTGAGGGAACCAACGAATGGCATCACGGGGTCATCACCCGTGAAATCTTCAATGCGGCCATGAAGGAATTGGATAGCAAGGAGGCGACGGCATGATGGATTTGGCTGAACTTGCAACCCGAAATATGAAATTCAGGCCCTCCTTCGGTCTGATGATGCGCGATCTGCTTCTTGCCAGGGAGGACGTGGTCTTTCTGGTGGCGGACTCTGCGCGGGCCTGCCGGTTTGAATGTCCGCAAAGCTGTCAGGATCGCGTAGTGGAATGCGGTATTGCGGAGCAGAACATGATCGGCGTTGCCGCCGGCCTGGCTCGCGCCGGAAAAAAGCCCGTTGTGTTTGCCTTCTCCCCCTTTGCCTGTGAGCGCTGCTTTGAGCAGGTGCGCGTGGACGTGGCTTACAGCGGTCTGGGCGTAGTGATCGTGGGCAGCGAGGGCGGCGTGGGCATGGGCACGCAAGGTGTGACCCATTACGGCTGGGAAGACCTGGCGGTCATGCGCTCCCTGCCCGGCATGACGGTCATGGACCCGGCGGACCATGTGGAATTGTACCGTTGTCTGGAGATAGCGCTCGCCATGAATGCCCCCGTATATATCCGTCTGAGCGGCGGTGTTCCCAGACCCGTATATCCAAACGGATGCGAGCTAATCGCTGGCAAGGCGAACGAGCTGCGCGCAGGAACCGACGCAGCCATTCTTGCCGTAGGCACCATGGTCAGTGTGGCCCTGGAAGCCGCTGCACTGCTGGAGGCGAAAGGCCTGTCCGCCGCCGTAATCGACATGTGGAGCCTGAAGCCTCTGGATGAGGAATGCGTGCGCAGGTATGCCGCCAGCGTTCCGGCCATCATCACCCTGGAGGAGCACAGTGTGGTCAACGGGCTGGGAAGTGCCGTGGCTGACGTGCTGGCGCAGCACTCCGGTGCCCGGCTGACCAAGCTTGGCCTGCCGGACGCTTATCCGCCCGGCGTATCCCCCTACCCTGTGATGTTGGAGGATTACGGACTGACAGCGGGGCGCGTGACCGCTTCCGTAGAGAAGGCAATCCGCAAAGCGCGCGTATCGCAGTGAGGATGGAACGATGAAACATTTCGACATTATGACCCTGGGCGTGCCTATTCTGGAATTCACCAGAATGGAGCTGGACAAGCCCTTCTCGCAGGCCGGGCTGTTTTACGGGCCCGTTCCCGCGGGCGATCCAGGTATTGCCATGAATGCATGCGTGCGGCTTGGCTATACCGGCGCCTACGTAGGCGTTACTGGAGAGGATGCCTTTGCAGATTGCTTCTTTGCTCAGATGGCGGCCAGCGGCATCGATGTAACCTACCTCCGCCGCGATCCGGCACATGATACGGCGCTGTCCATGCTGACCCAGTTTTCCGACGGAAGCCGGGATTTTGTATTCACCGTTCCTCACTCCGCTGCGGCCACCCTCTGTGAAGACGACGTGTGCGTGGAACTGCTCAGGAATGTCACCTGGATTCATCTCTCCGGCTTCGCCATGTCCATCAGCGAATCATCTGCGCAGGCACACAAAAAGCTCGTGGAACTGGCCCCGCAGGAAACGCGCATCAGCTTCGATCCCAATTTCCGACCACAGGTCATTGACCGGGAAACCTACCTGCGGCATGCCATGCCGCTGCTGGAGCGGTGCGATTGTTTCTTGCCCAGCCGTGGCGAGGCAGCGCTTTTCGCCCAGGCCGGAGAAAGCGAAGAAGCCTTCTGCCGCCGGCTCTCACACAGCAAGGCGGTTGCTCTCAAGGATGGCAGCAACGGCAGTTATGTGTTTCAGGACGGCGATCAGCGGCACCTGCCCGGCTACCGGGTGGAGGAAGTGGACAGCACCGGCGCAGGCGACACCTATGACGGTGCGTTTATTGCCGCGCTGATGGACGGAAAAGATGTGTGGTCGGCGGGCGAATACGCCACCGCCGCAGGCGCGGTGGCTGTGACGCGCCGCGGCCTGATGGATATTGCACCCACGCGCGAGGATATCGCCGATAGGGTACGGCGAGGCAGATAGCCGGAAAGGACGAAAGAAGATGCGGGTTGTCATCGGGTATGATCCCAACGCATGCGGACATGCGCGCATCGCACGGGAAGTGTGCGAAAGCATGGGGATTACAGTGGTGGATATGCGCGGGGAAGATCCCATTTATGCCAATACGGCCTTTCACGCAGCGCACATGGTAGTATCGGGCGAGGCCGACCGTGGCATCCTGATTTGCGGCACGGGTATTGGTATGTCCATCGCGGCCAACAAGGTGCGCGGCGCCTATGCGGCGTTGATCAGCGACGTCTATTCGGCTGAGCGTGCAGAAAAAAGCAACAATGCCAACATTGCCTGTTTCGGCGCCTTTACGCTGGGCGAAAAGCTGATGGAATCGTTGCTTAGGATCTGGCTTGCCTCGGAATATCGGGACGGCACTCCCTCTGCGCCCAAAGTAGAACGCATCGTTTCCTACGAAATGCAAGCCGCTCAGGAGCAGTCATGAAACCATATGGTTTGGGGCTGTATGAAAAGGCGCTTCCGGATGCCCTGACCTGGGAACAGAAGTTGATGGAAACGCACATCTGCGGCTTTGACTGGCTGGAAATCAGCATTGACGAATCCGAGCCGCGGCTCGACCGCCTGACCATGAGCAAGAAAAGCCGTGCAGTGCTTCGCAATCTTTCCTTCCAGCTGGATACCCCCATCAGCACCATGTGCCTGAGCGGGCACAGGCGTTATCCATTGGGCTCGCACGATGCTGCCCGGCGCAGCAGGGCGCTTGAAATCATGCAGCGCGCCATTGAGCTGGCGGCAGACCTGGGCGTTCGCGTGATCCAGTTGGCCGGCTACGATGTGTACTACGAAAAAGAGGATGAAAGCACGCGGGGATGGTTTCTGGAAAATCTGTATCGATGTGTACAGATGGCGCAACAGCGCGGTGTGCTGCTCGGTTTTGAAACCATGGAGACCCCTTTCATGGACACTGTTTCAAAGGCGATGGCCTATGTGGACCGGGTGGCTTCACCCTACCTGGGCGTGTATCCCGACATCGGCAATTTAAAAAACGCCCACCTGCAATACGGAAGCGACATGGGCGCCGACCTGCGGGCCGGAAGAGGACATATCCTGGCTGCGCATTTGAAGGAAACACGCCCCAACGTATACCGAAACCTGTTTTTTGGTGACGGTCATACGGAATACATCCCCTGCGTGCGCACGCTGTATGGCATGGGGGTCAGGATGTTCACGGCGGAATTCTGGTGCAACGGCCAGGAAGCCGATCGTAGCCGCCTGCTCCAAGCCTCCCTGTTTCTAATGGCACAGATTGACGAAGCCGTGTCCCGATATAAAGAAGAATAAGAAAGAGTCCGGCCAGAAGCCGGACTCAAAGCGTCGACAAAGTGCGGGATGCAAGCGCCTCAGGTCCCTGCCGGGGTTTGGGGCAGAGTCCCAAAGCCTTATACCACAGCGTTTCTTGCGAACGCCCGAAGGAGGCAAAAAACGCGGCCGCCCCCCAGAATCAGGGGTTTTTCAACGGTGTGAGCCTGGCTATACGCCGGGCTCTTGTCCCATCACCCGCGTAAGAAACGCCCCGATTTCCTCCCAGGCGGCCCGGCTTTCCGGGAGCAGGTCCAGCGAGCCCTGGAACACGTGGAACATGCCCGGATAGACCGTAAACGTGCAGTCCACCCCATGGGATATGGCATTGTCGTAGACCATCTGGCTGTCGCTGAGCAGCACCTCCAGATCGCCCGCCTGCAACAGCATGGGCGGGAAGCCCGCGTAGTCGCCAAAACTGGGCGAGAGGTAGGGCGTCTGTGCGTTCAACCCGTCGGGATAGGTGCTATCCACGCCCACGGGCGTGACGCCGTCCCACTCATCCGACTCCACGCCAAAGCTGGGGTCGCTTGTGGCATTGTACAGGTGCGACGGTCCGGAGTTGCTCAAATCAGCCCAGGGCGACAGAGCCACGATGCCGGCGGGCAGCTCCTTCCCTTCGTCGCGCAAGCGAAGGGTCAGGGACAGCGCCAGATTTCCGCCCGCGCTGTCGCCGACGACGAAGATATGGTCCGCCGCGTAGCCCGCCGTGCCGGTCAGATAGGCCCAGGCATCCATGGCGTCGTTCTGCTGCGAGGGATATGCGTGCTGCGGCCACAGGCGGTAATCCAGGGTATACACGCTGGCCCCGGCCGCAAGGCTGCTGTACTTGACCGCCATCATGCGGTACAGGTCGTTGACCCCGCTCACAAATGCGCCGCCATGCAGCTGCAAAACGGCCCAATCGCCGCTGCCCTCATCGGGCGTGAGCACCTCGATGGTGCTCGCCGGAAGCTGCACGGTTTCCACGCGGTATCCCTCCGGCGGCCGCCACACCGACAGCCCCATCATACCGGCCGTCATTTCCTCCTCGGCGGGCAGGTGGGTAAACAACCATACCGTTCCCCCGCCAATCTGGCCCGGCAGGGATACGTCCCAGCGGGGACGGCTCAGCGAAAGCCCCGCGTACGCCGCGAGAAAGGCCAGCATAAAGCACAGCGGCGCATGCCATCCGCGCCAGAAGCGGCTGCGGCGGATGGCGACCAGACCGGCGAACGCCACGACCGCGATTCCCCAGCCGTACCAATGCGCACGGATGGCCAGCAGACAGTAGAAAATGGGCACAAAGATCAGCAGCGTCAAAAAGTAGAACCGCTTGGGCACGCGCGCACGATTCAGTTTTTCGGTCATGCTGGGTCCTCCTTGGGCGCGGCGAGCAGCATGGTGACGCCGGCAAAATCGCGCATGCGGGCGCGCAACGCATCCGCATGCGGCAGCGTGGCCCGCACCAGCGCATGAAACGCGGGCGAATGGTCCGGATGCGGCAGGTGAGCCAACTCATGTACGATCACATAGTCGCTCAGCTCCATGGGACAGTGCATCAGCGCCGCGTTCAAACGCAGGCAGCCATCGGCCCTCATGCTGCCCCAGCGGCGCTTCGCCGCCGTATAGCTTATGCTTTTCACCTGCAGGCCCATGCGCCGCTCCCACAGGCGCACGCGGGGCGTAAGCACCTCGGCGGCGCGGCGCTTTCGCCAGTCCCGCAGACGGACGAGCGCATCGCCGCCGCACGGCATGAGCAGCCATCCGTCAAAATCCACGCACAGCGGCAGGCCGGAAAACGCCAGGCGCAGTTCTCCGCCCAGCCAGGGCAGGCGCGCGCCGTCCCGCGGCACAAACGGCGCGGGGCGCGAAGGCGCTTCGCCCCGTTTGCGTTCAATCCACGCGCGCTTCTCCTCGATAAACGCTTCGATCTGTCGCAGGGGCATATGCAGCGGCGCATGCGCAACAAGCGCACCCCCGCTTTCCACTGTCAGCGAAAGGGTGCGCCTGTTGGAACGAATCAACCGATAAGGGATCTCCATGCCTCGACCCTCCGGGGGAGCGTCAGTCATAGTTCATGCCGGGATAATAGCAGGCCGTGCGCACAAAGGTGGCGCTGCAGCTGGCGGCCAGCAGGCGCTGCTGCTCGTTGCGGCGGATCACGTCCGCCTCAACGTGATTGACGCCCTTTTCGGCCAGAATCTTCATGCCTGCCGCAATGAGCGACTTGGCCAGCCCCAGCCGGCGGTAATTGGGCGCTACATACAGGCCGATCAGCTTGGCGGCCTGCCCGTCGCCGGTGAAGGCGATTTCCCCCACCACTTCGGGCCCGCGGCTCATGTACAGCGCCATGAAGTGCGGAAAGCTCATGTACCGTTGCAGCATCGCCGGGGACCACGCGTCCAGCCGGTAGGTATTCATGCGCATGAGGAAAGCCTGCATCTCCGCCGGGTCGCTCATGGGCACGTAGCCCATGTCATAGCCCATGGGCGCGGCGGGACGCGCGTTTGGCACGCCCAGCGCCACCACGTCCAGCGCGTCGTTGGCGTCGAAGCCGCTTTCCATATAAAAGGCCATCATGGGCGTGTCCTGCGGGCTAACCTGCGCAAACAGCCGGGCAGGCCACTGCGGGGTCTGCTCGCGCAGCTGCTGTGCGCGGGCCAGCAACGCGCCCATGAGCATATCCCGCCCCGGCCCCTTGGAACGAATGCTCATAAACAGGTTGATCGGCCGGTCGGGAAACAGGTAAGGGTGATAGGTCGGAATCAGAAACCCATCCGCGACGGTCATATTCGCGCTGTCGGCCACATAAAAGGTGTTCTCCGGCGGCAGACCGTTCACGCTTTGCGGAGGGTGAAACACGTGCATGAGGTTCGCTCATCCTTTCCGAACGGCCGCAGGGGCAGTTCCTTTCCATAGTATGATTTATTGTACCCCAATTCGTCAAGATATGCAAGGGCGGCCGCCGGGCATTCCTTGCAAATTCAGGAAATAGCGTCTTGATATGATGACTTTGTTGTATTAAAATAGGATGGTGCTGGAAGCCATCTTGCACAGACGTTAAAAGATGGGTTTTGTTTTGAAAAAGAGGTTTACAGGCGTGGCGGCGGCAGTTTGCCTGCTGATTCTGACATTGCTGCCGGCAGGAGCCTTTGCCGAAAGCGTTACCTTTGATTATGGCATGGATAAAAGCTATAATAATGGGCGACTGTTGTGGGATGGTGATAAGCTGCTCCTGGACGTCTACCCTAGCGAGATGCCTGATGAGATCATTTTTGATTTGACGGGACATGCTGCCGTCACCGTAACCATACGCCTCATGGGCGACGTGGCATTCTCCGAAATGAAAGTGCAGAACCAGAGCAGTTCCTATTATAATTATTCTGCAGACCTCCGCTTTGCCAGCGGCGATGGGCAGCCGCATCAGGTGCAGGTGCGTAAATTGTTTGGCACCGGCGCTGACGACGATCATCTGATTGTGGATTCCGGCATCGACATGACCGTCAACTATGCCAGCCTGGGCGGCAGCGCCGGCGTCAATTCCTACCTCGACCTGGCGGAAGATGCCAAACTGACCTTTGAGCCGATGCAGGGGACCTCTTTTAATTTCGACTATGTCCAAATAGGCGAAAACGCCCTTCTGGTCAACCATTCCGTCCTTTATAATGACGGTCTGCCCACCAGCATCACCTTTGCTTCCGCTTCTCCCTCCGCTGCGGGAAGGTTCGTCATTGAGGTCAATGGAGCCGCCGTCATCTCCAACAAAGACAGCAGTGCGGATTTGCCGCAATGGCTGCAAGACCTGATTAAGCAAAACGGCTGGCAATTTGGCCCCCACGAGTCTCTCCAGTCGAATGCAAAAACCATTCTCGATCAAAACGGAAACATCGTAACTTCCTTTATCCTCTACAACCACGCCCATGTCGCCGGTTCCACGCCCACGGGCGTCAAGGAGCCCACCTGCACGGAGAACGGCTACACTGGCGATCTGGTATGCGCCGAGTGCGGCAGCGTGATTCAGGCGGGCTCGACGATTCCCAAGCTGAATCACAACTATCAGAACGGCGTGTGCGTCAACTGCGGCGCGCCGGATCCCGACGCTCCCGTTCCTGTTTCGCCGCCTTCTATGGGCGATACGACGCCGCTGGCCCTGTGGCTTTCGCTGCTGGCGCTGACGGGCGCGTGCCTGGTTTTTGCCGGCATTCGCGCAAAACGTTCTCCCCGCTGACGCTGTTTGTCCCCCGCCGCCCCGCGAAAGCCTCTTTCGCGGGGCGCTTTTGGGCGTATCTGCCGCGGCGTGCCGCAAGGTTGCATTTCCGGTCGAAGTTTGCTACAATACAAGTCAGCCGTCATCAATCGCGGAGGATAGCGTTGCCATGTTCAACATCGGTTTTTCCGAACTGATTCTGATCCTGCTGGTCGCGTTCGTCATCGTGGGGCCCAAGGACCTGCCCAAGGTGGCGCGCGCGCTGGGCCGGGGCGTAAGGAACCTGAAGCGCTGGATTGATGAATTCAAGGAAGAAACCGGTCTGGACGAAGCCATCGACGAATTCAACAAAACCTCGCGCGAGCTTGAGCGCACCTTCAAGGAAGCGGACCCCCGCCCGGATTTGAAGAAAGCGCGCGACGACGTGAAATCCGCGCTGGACGACGCGTCCAAAGCCGCGGAGAAAACCTTGAAAGATCAACCCCAACAGGAGGAATAGCTTATGCGCATCGGTATTACGGAAATTCTGGTCATTCTGGTCATCGTGCTGGTGGTGTTCGGCGGCGGCAAGCTGGCGGGCGTCGGCAAGGCGCTGGGCCAGAGCATCCGCGATTTCAAGAAGGAAGTCAAGGCTGACGACGAACCCGCCAAGAAAGAGGAGGACAAGGGCGGGGACGCCAAATAAGCCTCTATGAGCACAGATAAAAAGCAGGCCCTGTCGGCCCATCTCAAAGCCATCCGGCGCATGCTGATCATCTCCGTGGCGGCGGTGGCGGTGTTGTTTGTGTTGTTTTTCTACCTGCTGTGCGGGCCGCTGGTGGATTTCGTGCTGGCGCCGGTGCGGGCGCGCGGCATTGAGGTCATCACCACCAGCGTATCCGAAGCCCTGATGATGCAGTTCAAGGTGTGCCTGATTGCGGCGGTCATCGCAGGCATGCCGGTGATCATCTGGCAGATCTGGGTGTTCGTTTCCCCCGCGCTCTACCCGCAGGAGAAGCGGCTGTTTGCCACGCTGTTCTTCGTGGCGCTGCTTTTGTTTGTGGGCGGCGTGGTATTCTGCTACTGCCTGGTGTTCCCCATGGCGATCGACCTGTTCTGGTCCGCGGCGGACGGGGTGGCCTCCACGCTGTGGTCGGTCAAGGAATACTTCAACTTCGTGCTGTCCTTCGTGCTGCCCTTCGGGCTGATGTTCGAGCTGCCCGTGGTGGTCTACATGCTGGCGCGGCGCGGCCTGGTGACCTATGCGAAGCTCGCGCATTCGCGCAAGTACGTGATTCTGGTCATCGCCGTCATCGCCGCCATCCTCACCCCGCCGGATGCGGTGAGCCAGTGCATGCTGGCCATCCCGATGGTTCTGCTCTATGAAGTCGCCGCGCAGCTGGCCCGCCTGGTCAAGCCCAAAAAGCCGGCCGAGGCCTAACAAAAACGCCAATAAAAAAACGCCGCCGCGTTTCCTTTTCAGGAGGCGTGGCGGCGCGTTTTGCATTATTTCACCTGGGACAGCGCGTCGTTGACGGCAGCGATCAGGGCCTCGGAGGTCTTGGTCGCACCGCTGACCGCATCCACGCTGGTGGACTGAGCCGCGATGATAGCTTCGGGGATCTGCTCAAGGGCAGGATCAGCGAGGCCGGCGGTCTCGTTGTGGCTGAGGACCTCGATCTTGGCGATCTTGTCGCCGTCCATCGTCACCTTCACCTTGATTTCGCCGCCGATTTCACTGGTGCCCACGCCGATGTACTCGTTCTCGCCCAGGGTCTCCTCTTCCTCGGCGGGCGCTTCCTCCACAACGGGAGCGGCCTCGAAGCCGAAGTGGATGTTGAGCAGCTCAATGGTCTTGACGGCCACCTCGGCGCTCAGGCCGGCGCAGCGGGCCAGACGGCCGGGATCGCTCATGGCGTAGCCGGTGGCTTCCATGTACGCGCCCACGGAATCCGCGCACAGCACGGAGTTGGCGACCGTGGTGACGGACTCGATCTCGGGCTGATAGGTGGGGAAGGGCTCTACCTTGTACCACTCATAGAGCTGATCGCGCAGAGCGCGGGCGTCCTCCGCCTCGCAGAACAGGCCGATCACAGCGCAGGCGCCGCCCAGCGAGCCGCACAGCGAGGCCACGCCGTAGCCGGCCGCGCCGTTGGCGAACATCTTGCCGTTGAGCACGTTGTAGGGCGCGCCATAGGCCTCGCCCATGGTTTCCATGATGCCGGCGAACACCGCCGCGCAGCAGCCGCCATGGGAGTAGAAGCAGTCATAGGTGTGCTTGAGCACCGCATCCTTGTCCACCTGCTGGTAGGTCCAGGGATAGGCGGGAGCCGCCGCGGTTTCAGCCAGCGCGGGCTTGAGTACGGACGGAATCGCGGTCAGCGCGGCGGCGCCCAGCACGCCCTTGCCCGCAGCGCGCAGAAATTCACGGCGAGTCTGTTCAATGGGTTTCATGCGAAGAAAACCTCCTTGCTTTATTGGGACAACGTCCCCCTCATGATTGTCCAACTGGTGTAACTATACCGCATTCCACAAAGATTGTCAACCTGTTAACGCACTGGAGAAAAGAACCAGACCGCATATACGCCCGTGGCCAATGCCGCGAAAAGCCCCGTATACGCCGAAAGGCAACGGCCTGCGCAGGCATGGGCGCGACTGCGTCCCGCAGCGATTCCCAAAGCGCCCAAAAGCAGAAGCGGCGCAATATAGCGGAAGTTGAACGAACAGATATAGGGATAATCCACGCAGAATTTTACATAGTTGCCCACAAGCGCCGCGCCGTACACGCCCAGAAACGTCGCGCCCAGGCCGGACAGCCTGGCCGGACGCCGGAGCAGCATGCGCACAAACAGCACGAAGCCGATGAGCACGAGTCCGGCAAACAGCGCCATGAGCAGATAGGCGACATACCACAGGACCGTGCCGTTTTCAAACAGGGTCAGTTCGTCGAACACGGCTGTTTTAAGCGTCTGCATCCACACGTTGTGATCGGTTTTGCGCACGCCGGTATAAAACAGCGTCCTCCGGGCGAACCAGTCCGGAATGCCAAACCGCTGCCACAGGGACAGGTGTCCCACGTAGATCGTCTCGGCGGGCAGGCGGACATAGTTGAGCGGCAGATCAAACGCCAGCAGATGGTACAGCGGCCAGGCCACCGCCGGCGGCACGCTGACCGCCAGGAACGCCGCGAACTGTCCCAGGTAACGCTTCCACCGCTTGAGATCCCGGAAGAATGCGACAATGAACGCCAGCGCCACACAGGGGATGAGCAACGCGGCGGACAGCTTGGTGGCCATGCCTGCGCCCAGCGAAAGGGCGATTCCCAAAATATCGCGCATGCGGCGCGTCCGCTCCCAGCGCACGGTGAAGAGGATGCAGGCCAAAATGCACAGGATGGAAAGGATGTCGTTGTTCAGCGTCGCGCCCAGAATCCACAATGACGGCTGAAACGCCATCACCAGCGCGCCCGCATGGACGCCCCGCTCCCGGATGCCCAGAAAGCGCATCAGGTCCACCGCCACCAGCGGGCAGGCGGAAGCAAACAGGAGCGTGGTCACCTGCAGGTTTTCCAGCGCCACGGCCTGGGGTACCTGCAACCACAGGTTTAGCCTCATGAAGCCCGCCTGAATCAGGTGGTACAGGGGGGGATTGTAAAACACGCTGTATCCTTCCACGCGCGGGTCCATCGTGGGCAAGGTTCCGTTTTCCACAATCCAGGCGATATACCCCAGGTGTCCGTCGGGTTTTGACGCACCGCTGAAATCCGCGCTATAGGAGGCCAGGTCATGCCAGCTGAAACCATACGGCAGCCGCAGGATGAAACACAGCCCCACCAGAAAACCGCCCGCCAGGATCAATGAAGTGAGCGCGCGCTCCGTCCAGCGCCCGCCCGTGCGCAGCCAGGCGGCCAGCATCAGCCATGCAACCGGCAGCGCGGCGCAGGCAGCGCCCGCCGCTCCTCCCACGGAGGCGGACAGCGTGTTGAGCACCCAGGCGCCCAGCCCGGCCAAAAACAGCGCGGCGTATTTGCGCGTTTCCCCTTTATAGATGGTCATGGCACATTCTCCCTTCCGGCGGTCCGTGGCGGCGCGCCACGTTCAAAGCCCCGGACGCGCCTGCGTGCCGGGGCCTTGCGCGCGCTTCGCGCGGTCATTCCTCGATTTCATCCATCAAAGCCAGGTCAGGATCTTCCTCCTCGGAAGCGGGAGCCGCCTCCGGCGCGGCCGCGTTGCTCGCGGCGGCGGCCATGGCCTCCTCGCGCACGATCTTCTCGATCTGATCCGCCAGTTCGGGATGGTCGCGCAGATACTGGCGCGCGTTCTCGCGGCCCTGGCCGATGCGCTGGTCCTCGTAGGAGAACCAGGCGCCGCTCTTGTGAATGATGTCGCGCTCCACGGCCATATCCAGAAGCGAACCGAACTTGCTGATGCCCTCGCCGTAGATGATGTCAAACTCGGCCACCTTGAAGGGCGGGGCGACCTTGTTTTTGACCACCTTGACCTTGGTGCGGTTGCCGATCACGTCGGAGCCGTTTTTCAGCTGCTCGCCACGGCGCACGTCCAGGCGAACGCTCGCATAGAACTTGAGCGCCCGGCCGCCGGTGGTGGTTTCGGGGTTGCCGTACATCACGCCCACCTTTTCGCGCAGCTGGTTGATGAAGATGGCCACGGCATTGGTCTTGGAGATGACGCCCGTTAGCTTGCGCAGCGCCTGGCTCATCAGCCGGGCCTGCAGGCCCACGAAGCTGTCGCCCATATCGCCTTCGATTTCGGCCTTGGGCACCAGCGCCGCCACGGAGTCAATGACCACAATATCCACCGCGCCGGAACGCACCAGCGCCTCGCAGATCTCCAGCGCCTGCTCGCCGGTATCGGGCTGGGAGATATAGAGATCGTCGATGTTCACGCCCAGCTTCTTGGCGTAGACGGGGTCCAGCGCATGCTCGGCGTCGATGAACGCGGCCACGCCGCCCGCCTTCTGCGCCTCGGCCACGCAGTGCAGGGCCACGGTGGTCTTGCCGCTGCTTTCCGGGCCGTAGATCTCCACCACGCGGCCGCGCGGCAGCCCGCCCACGCCCAGCGCCATATCCAGGTCCAGGCATCCGGTGGAGATGACCTGCAGGTTGGTATCGGCGACCTTGTCGCTGAATTTCATCACGCTGCCCTTGCCATAGGTCTTGTTCAGCTGGGTCAGCGCGTTTTCCAGCGCCTTCATCTTCTCCTCGCGCAGCTCGTCCTTCTTGACAATTTCCTTCTTGGCGGTCTCTTTCTTGGCCATCTTCCCACAAACCCCTCTTTCGTCCTGCTATTCAGTCGGGCGATTTTTCCTGTTCCAGCGCTTCCAGCGCCATCTCCAGCGCGCGGGCGGCGCTCTGCGCGCGCACCTGCGCCCGGTCCCCGGCAAAGTGGCATTCCTCCACGCGCGTGCCCGCGGCGCTGCTCACGCCGAGAAACACCGTACCCACCGGGGTCTGCGGCGTACCGCCGGTGGGCCCGGCCACGCCCGTGGCGCTGACCGCCACATCCACCTTGAGCACGCGGCGCGCGCCCTCGGCCATCTGCCGGGCGCACGGCTCGCTCACCACGCCCACGGTGTCGATCACCTGTCGGGATACGCCCAGCACCTCATGCTTTACGCGGGGGTCATAGCTGACCACGCCGCCCATGAGCACCGCGCTCGCCCCGCTCACATCGGCCACCGAAGAAGCGATCATCCCGCCGGTCAGGCTCTCGGCAGTACCCAAAGTTCTGTGCGCCGCCCCGAAGCGGGCGACCACCTGCTCGCTGATCCGTTGAAGCTCCATCACCCCGCTCACCGTCCTTTCCAACTCCCGTGCGCCGGACCGGTCAGCGAAGGCCGCCGGCAAAGAGCGCGCGGTTTTTCCAGAAATAATCCACGCCGCTCCACAGCGTCATGGCCATGGCCAGCGCCAGAAGCGTCCAGTTCAGCGCAGGGGCGCGAAGCCAGCCGATGGCAGACAGCAGGTAGGCAACCAGCATGGCCATCTGCGTGCAGGTTTTGATCTTGCCCAGCTTGCCCGCGGCGATCACCTTGCCCTGCTCAACCGCCACCAGGCGCAGTCCGTCCACCGCCAGCTCGCGGAAAAGCACCACCACGCAGGTCCACGCGGGAATCATTCCCTGCCCGCACAGGCTGATCATGGTGGACAGCACCAGCAGCTTGTCCGCCACAGGGTCCATAAATTTGCCGAAGTTGGTTACAATCCTGTAGCGCCGGGCCATCCATCCGTCCGCCCAGTCCGTCAGGCAGCCCGCCAGGAACAGCGCCAGCGCCGCGCCATAGGACCAGGGATCGCCCAGGCAGATCATCAGCACCACCAATGGAACCAGTCCGACCCGGAGGAGGGACAGTCGATTGGGCCAGTTCATAGCTTTTCCCCCGTCAGGTCATAGGTGTCGGCGCCCGTAATGCGCGCCGTGACAAAGCAACCGATATCCGCCTCGCAGGCGCCGCTTACGCGGATGATGCCGTCGGTCTCCGGCGCCTCCGCCTCGGAGCGTGCCACGGCCAGGCCGTCCGCGCCCACGCTTTCCACCAGCACGCGTTCCTTATTGCCCACGCGCAGCCGGTTGCGCTCCAGCGAAATGGCCTGCTGCACCGTCATCAGCCGATCCAGCCGCTGCTGCTTCACTTCCTCCGGCACCTGATCGGGCATGACGGCTGCGGGGGTATCATCCTCCGCCGAATAGCAGAACGCGCCCAGGCGGTCAAAGCGCACGTCCCGAACAAAATCCATCAGGCGCTCAAACTGCTCGTCCGTCTCGCCGGGAAATCCGGTGATGAAGGTGGTGCGCAGCGTAAAGCCCATCTCCCGCGCCTTTTTGAGGAACGCGCGGGTCTGTTCGATGTCGCCCCGGCGGTTCATGCGGCGGAGCAGCTGGGGGTCGGCATGCTGAAGGGGCAGATCCAGATAGCGGCAGATGTTGGGCCGCGAGGCCATGGCCTCCAGCAGCGTATCATCCACCTCGTCGGGATAGCAGTAGAGCACGCGCAGCCACTCCACGCCGGGAATGTCCGCCGCGCGGGTCATCAGCTCCGGCAGCAGGCTGCGCCCGTGCGTGTCCATGCCGAAGCGCGAGGTATCCTGCGCCACCAGCACATGCTCCCTGACGCCCTGGTCCGCCAAAGCGCGGATCTCGTCCAGCACGCTTTGCATCCCGCGGGAGCGGAACCCACCGCGGATGAGCGGAATGGCGCAGTAGGCGCAGCGGTTGTCGCACCCGTCGGCGATGCGCACATAGGCCGTATACGGCGCAGTGGTGAGCACCCGCTCCCCGCACAGCACAGCGGCATCCGGCGCACAGTAGCTGGGCCGCTTGCCCGCCAGCGCCTCCTCGATGGCGCGGGGAAGCATGGGATACTGGCTCACGCCCAGCACCAGGTCAACCTCCGGCATATCCTGCAAAATGGCCTGCTCATAGCGCTGCGTGAGGCAGCCAGTCGCCGCCAGCAGCTTGAGCCGTCCTTCCTGTTTATATCGCGCCAGAGACAGCAAAGTGTCGATGCTTTCCTGCTTGGCCGGCTCGATGAAACCGCAGGTGTTGACGATCAGAATATCCGCCTCGCGTTCATCGGCGGTGATGCGATAGCCCGCTTTGCGCAGAATTCCCAGCATCAGCTCGGTATCCACGCGGTTTTTACTGCACCCAAGGGAAACGACGCCTACGCTGTACACCGTCCTTTTTTCCCTCCCATCGCTTCTTGAAGGATCGACGCGCACACATGTTTGTCTCTCCTGGCGTTATTTTACCATAGTTTCTTCAGAATGCAACCCACCGCCGCCGCTTCCGGGCCCATTTGCGCTTTTTCGGAATTTCCATAAAAAATTGACTTCCTCCCCCCGGGTGTGATACGATGATTCGTGTCGGCGTTTGAGCGCCGCACACAGGAAGGGAAGGGCCGCAGGCATGGAAAAGGACCTGATGCGGGACGCCGCGCAAGGGCAGCTGCCCCGCTGGGACGGACCGCTCGCGCATCCGTTTTACAGCAAGGTGCTCAAGCGGGGCCTGGACTTTGTGCTGGCGGTCGTATTTCTGTTTCCCTGCCTTATGGTGATGCTGCCCATCGCCGCGGCGGTCAAGTGCACGTCGCAGGGACCGGTGTTCTACCGGGCGCTGCGCGGCGGGTATCACAACAAGCCTTTTTCCATCCTGAAATTCCGCACCATGGTGGTGGGCGCGGACCAGTACGCTTCCACCACGGCGCTGGACGATCCCCGGGTGACGCGGGTGGGGCGTGTGCTGCGGCACAGCAAGCTGGACGAGCTGCCCCAGCTGTTCAACATCCTCAAGGGGGATATGTCCTTCATCGGGCCCCGGCCGGAGCTTTTGCGCTATACTATGCGCTATACGCCCGAGGAGCAGTGCATCCTGTGGGTGCGCCCCGGCATCAGCGACCCCAGCTCCATCCATCTGATCAACCTGGACGAGCTGGTGGGGCATGACGACCCGGAGGGCTGCTACGAAACCAAGATTCTTGACGAGAAAAACCGCATGCGCGTGGCTTACGCGCGCAGCCAGTCCTTCGGGCTGGACGCGAAGGTGTTTTGGGATACGCTTTTGTGCGTACTGAAGAAGAACCTCAAGAGGGAACCGTCCGCGCGGCGCGAAATGCCTGCGCGGCAAGGAGGTAACCGATGAACTGCCAAAAGAGTCTGGATCTGGCCTACAAGATCCGCCTGCACGCGCTGGAGATGACCAGCCGCGGGGGCACCTCGCACATCGCCAGCATCTTTTCCATGGCGGATCTGGTGGCCGTGCTCTACGCCGACGTACTGCGCTACGACCCCCACAATCCGCGCATGCCCGGTCGCGACCGGCTGCTCCTGAGCAAGGGCCACGCGGGCGCGGGCATCTATGCGGCGCTGGCGGAAAGCGGCTTCTTTCCTGTGGAGGAGCTGCTCACCCACTGCCAGAACGGCAGCCGCCTCAGCGGTCACGTCAGCCATAAGGGCGTGCCGGGCGTGGAGGCGTCCACGGGGTCGCTGGGGCAGGGCATGCCCATGGCCATGGGTATGGCGCTGGCCGCAAAACTCAATCACGAAACGCACCGCGTGTACTGCATCATCGGCGACGGCGAGTGCGACGAGGGCGCCATCTGGGAAAGCGCGCTCATCGCCCATCAGTACAAGCTGGATAACTTCATCGTGACCATCGACTTCAACAAGATTCAGTCCCTGGCTCCGGTGGAGGAGACGATCGCCCTGGAGCCGCTGGATGAGAAGTGGCGTGCCTTCGGCTGGCATGTCATCCGCGTGGACGGGCATGACCACGAGGCGCTGCACCGCGCCTATGAGGAAGCCTGCGGCGCGATGGGCGGCGGCAAGCCCGTGGTGGTCATCGCCGACACGGTGAAGGGCAAGGGCGTAAGCTTTATGGAGCATTCCGTGCTGTGGCACTACCGCACCGCGCGCGGCGAGGAATATGAAGCGGCGCTGAAAGAACTGGAGGCCGGCAAGCCATGAGAGATACCTTCACCCGCTGCCTGGAAGCCTACGCCGAAACGCACCCCGAGCTGGTGCTGGTCACCGGCGACCTGGGCTTTGGCGTGCTGTTTCCTTATATGAAGAAATTCCCCGACCGCTTCATCAACGCCGGCATCTCCGAGCAGGCCATGATGAGCATGGCCGCCGGCATGGCGCTGGAGGGCAAGACGGTGGTGGTCTATTCCATCGGCAACTTTCCCACGCTGCGCTGCCTGGAGCAGATCCGCAACTGCTGCGCCTATCACGAGGTGAACGTGAAGATCGTGTGCGTGGGCGCGGGCTTCGTCTACGGCACGCTGGGCATGACCCATCATGCTACGGAGGACATGAGTGCGCTGCGCATCCTGCCGGGCGTGAAGGTATACGCGCCTGCCGACGGCGTGGAGACCGAAGCCGTGATGGGTCCCTTCCTCAGCGAGCCGGGCGTGGCCTACCTGCGCATCGGCCGCGGCGGCGAGCCGCATTTTCACGAGGGCGGGTCACTGGCCGGCTACCGCTGCGGGCAGGCGCTGGAGCAGTTCCCCGGCACGGATGCCTATATTCTCACGGCGGGCGGCATTCTGGGCAGCGCCGTGGAAGCGGCGCATCTATTGGAGGCGGACGGGCTGCACATCGGCGTGGCCAGCTTCCCCACCGTCAAGCCCCTGGACGAAGCCTATCTGTCCGGCCTGTGCGGCCGGGCGCCCGTGCTCTTCACGCTGGAGGAGCACACCATCGTGGGCGGCTTCGGCGGCGCGGTGTGCGAATATGTCTGCGGCCTGACCGGCCCGCGTCCCCGCGTGGTGCGCCTGGGCCTGAACGATACCTATTGCAGCGTCGTGGGCAATCAGAGCTACCTGGAAAAACACTTCGGCCTGAACGGCGAGGGCGTGGCCCGGCGCGTGCGTCAGGAATTGGGAAGGGCGTAAGAACAAACGTTACAGCATAAAGACAGGTCCCGCGGGGATTCGCCCGCGGGGCCTGTCTTTTTCCGGTTCTATTCCTGCTCTCCCAGCAGTTTCAGCAGCTTTTGCCGCAAAGCCTCCGGGTCGGCCTTGCCGCGCGTGAGGGCCATGGCCTTGCCCATCAGGGCCTTTTCCACGCTGGTTTTGCCGGACAGATAGGTTTGGACCATGTCGGGGTTATTCTCCAATGCCTTGCGCGCCGCGGCCTCCAGCGCGGCGGGGTCGGTCAGGGTAAACAGGTCGTGAGCCTGCGCATAGGCGGCGGGGTCCTGATCCTGGTCGAAGAGCGCCGCCAGAATCTTTTTGCCGGTGGAGCTGTTGACCTTGCCCGCGCTGATCATGTCGCTGAGCGCCGCCAGATGCTCCGGCGCGATGGGCAGCGCCTCCGGGCCGCGCTCGCCGGTGTGCGCGGTATCGCGCAGGGTGATCTGCGCAAACACCTCGCCCAGAATGAGGTTGCACAGCGCCACGGGGCTTTGCGCCAGGCCGGCGGCCCGCTCGAAGTATTCGGCCAGCCAGCGCTCGGCGGTGAGCTGCTCGGCCGCATAGGCGGTCAGGCCGTACTGCTGCATATAGCGCACGCGGCGCTCATCCGGCAGCGCAGGGATGGAGGCGCGAATATCGGCCATTTCAGCGTCGCTGAGATAGATTTCCGGCAGGTCCGGGTCGGGAAAGTAGCGGTAGTCGGCGCTGTTTTCCTTGCGGCGCATGGAGGTGGTCTTGCCGGTCTTTTGATCATACCGGCGGGTTTCCTGCACCACGCCCTCGCCCGCTTCCAGCGCCTCCACCTGCCGCCGGTACTCGGCTTCGATGGCGCGTTCCACGCTCTGGAAAGAGTTGAGGTTCTTCATCTCGGTGCGCACGCCGAAGGGTTCGCCGGGTTTGCGCACGCTCAAATTCACGTCGCAGCGCATGCTGCCCTCGTTCATGCGGCAGTCGCTCACGCCCGTATAGGTCAAAATGGCGCGCAGCTTGCGAAGGTAGGCCACGGCCTCCTCTGCCGAGCGGATGTCCGGCTCGGAGACGATCTCGATCAGCGGCACGCCGCAGCGGTTCATGTCCAGCGCCGTGCCGGATTGATCGTCGTGCAGGAGCTTGCCTGCATCCTCCTCGATGTGGATGCGGGTGATGCCCACGCGCTTTTCGCCCCGGCTGGTCTGGATGGTCAGCGCCCCGCCCTCACACAGGGGGCGGTAGAACTGGCTGATCTGATAGGCCTTGGGCAGATCGGGATAGAAGTAATTCTTGCGGTCAAAGCGGCTGCGGTGGTGCACATGGCAGCCCAGCGCCATGCCGGCCATGGCCGCATAGCGCAGCACCTGCGCGTTGAACACCGGCAGCGCCCCCGGCAGGCCCATGCACACGGGGCATACATGCGTGTTGGGCTCCGCGCCGAAGGCGTTTTTGCAGGCGCAAAACACCTTGCTTTTTGTGCGCAGCTCCACATGCGTTTCCAGGCCGATGACCATTTCATATGCCTTGCTCATGCCCGCGCCTCCTCCTCCACAGCGTCATAGGGATGCATACCCTCGTTCACCTTCGCCGCGCGCTCATACGTCCCGGCGATTTCCATCAGAAGCGGCAGGCTGTCACGCGCGCCCATCAGGCTCATGCCGATGGGCAGCCCCTCCGCCGACCGTCCGCACGGGACGGATACGGCAGGCAGGCCGGTGATGTTGGCCGGCACGGTATAGATGTCGCCCAGATACATTTCCATGGGATCGCCCGTCTTTTCACCCAGGCGGTAAGCCGGGGTGGGCGCCACGGGGGAGAGCAGCGCGGCGCAGCCGCCGAGCGCCTCCGCCGCCTCATGGCGCAGCAGTTCGCGCACCTTGAGCGCCTTGAGGTAGTACTGGTCCTGATAGCCGCTGCTGAGGGCGAAGGTGCCCAGCATGACGCGCCGCTTGACCTCCATGCCAAAGCCCTCCTGGCGGCTCTTGCGGTACAGCTCGTCCAAATCGGCGTAGGCCTGCGCGCGATAGCCGTAGCGCACGCCGTCAAAGCGGGCCAGATTGCTGGACGCCTCCGCGCTGGAGATGACGTAGTACGCCGGGAGCGCGTAGGACAGCGAGGGGAGGCTCACCTTGCGCACTTGCGCCCCCAGCCCGCGCAGCGTCTCGGCCGCGGCCTCCACGGCGGCGCGCACCTGCCGGTCCAGCCCCTCGCCGAAGCACTCCACCGGCAGGCCCACCGTCAGCCCGGAAAGGTCCCGCACCTCCCGGCCCGCGCAGGGCCGGGCCAGCGCGGGATCGCTGGTCATGTCGTGCGGGTCCCCTCCGCAGATCGCGTCCAGCACCAGCGCCGCGTCCGCGGCGGTCTTGCACAGCGGCCCGATCTGGTCCAGCGAGCTGGCAAAGGCCACCAGCCCGTAGCGGCTGACCGCGCCATAGGCGGGCTTGACGCCCACCACGCCGCAGAAGCTGGCGGGCTGGCGGATGCTGCCGCCCGTGTCGCTGCCCAGCGCCGCCGGGGCCATGCCCGCAGCCACCGCCGCCGCCGACCCGCCCGACGAGCCGCCCGGAACGCAGTCAAGGTTCCACGGGTTGCGTGTAACGCCGAAAGCGCTGTTCTCGGTGCTACCGCCCATGGCGAACTCATCCATATTGAGGCGACCCAGAATGGGCATGCCGGCGGCATGCAGCTTTTGAATCACCGTCGCGTCATAGGGCGAGCGGAAGGACGCCAGCATGCGGCTGGCGCAGGAGCACACGCGCCCGCGCATGACCAGGTTGTCCTTCACGGCGATGGGCACGCCGTCCAGCGGCGACCGCTTTTGTCCCTTCGCGCGCCGCGCGTCAGCCTCCGCGGCCTCGCGCAGGGCGTCGGCGGGGTAGGTTTCCAGATAGGCATGCACTTCGCCGTCGCGCGCGTCAATGGCGCGAAGGTACGCCTGAACGATTTCCACGGAGGTGATCTGCCCGCCGTCCAGCAGGGCGCACAGCTCCGTCACGGTCTTTTGGCAGAGCGCCGGTATGGGCTTCATAGGACAATGCGCCTCCCTTTCAGTCAAAGGTTCTGGGCACGGTGATCAAGCGGCCCGCCACGGTGGATGCGTTCATGAGCACCGCTTCAATGGGCAGGCTTTCGCCGGGCTCATCGGGGCGCAGGGACTGCGTTTCGGGCGCGGTGCGGGACCGCGGCGGCGCCTCGCGCTGCAGCCCGGCCAGCTCGCCGGCAAAGTCCACGATGGCGGCAAATTCCTGGCTCATGCGCTCCTCCTCGCCGGGCGAGAGGGTGAGCATGGACAGAAGCGCCGCATTCTCCACCGCCTCGCGCCGGAGGGTGCGGACATGCTCCTCTCGTCCCGTCTCCGCCACGGACACACCCAGCTTGAGCGCCTCCAGCTGCGAGGCGTCCACGTAGTCCGGCGCGCCGGTGAGCGGGCAGCGCGCGTCCTTGGTCTTGGGGAAGGCGACGACCTCCCGCAGCGAAGACGCGCCCAGCAGCAGCATACACAGCCGGTCCACGCCGAAGGCAAACCCCGCGTGCGGCGGTGTGCCGAAGCGGAAGGCATCCAGCAGGAATCCGAAGCGCTCGCGCGCCTCCTCCTTGTCAAAGCCCAGGGCGCGGAACACCTTCTGCTGGATATCCGCGCGATGGATGCGGACGCTGCCGCTGCCCAGCTCCACGCCGTTGAGCACCACGTCATAAGCCTGCGAACGCACGAGGGGCTTGGTCTTGTCGTCCTGCATCAGCTCCACATCCTCCAGAAACGGCATCGTGAAGGGGTGATGCATGGCGGCGAAACGCTTTTCGTCCTTTTTGTATTCAAACATGGGAAAATCCGTCACCAGCGCGAACTGGAAATCGCCGGGGTCCGTCAGGCCCAGCAGGTCCGCGCACTTGAGGCGCAGGCCGCCCAGCACCCGCCGCGCCACGTCCAGCCCGTCGGCGCAGAAGAGGATGAAGTCGCCGGGCCGCGCATCCATGCGCGCCTCCAGCTCCCGCCACACCGGCGGATCAAAATACTTGGGCAGAATGGAGTTGACCTCGCCATTCTCGCGGTAGAGAATCCAGGCCATGCCCCTGGCGCCGAGCCGGACGGCCTGACGGGTAAGCAGGTCGATGGTGGAACGGCTGAAGCTCGCCCCCGCGCCCCTGATGTTGATGGCGCGCACCACGCCCCCATCCTTCAGCGCCTCGGAAAACACAGAGAACGACGCGCGGCCCGCGATGTCGCTCACGTCCACAATGGGCAGCTCAAAGCGCAGGTCCGGCTTGTCTGTGCCGTAGCGGTCCATCGCCTCCTGCCAGGTGAGCCGCCGGAAGGGATGCGGCACGGGACGGCCCATCACCCGCTCGAACAGGCGTGTAAACAGGTCCGTGAGAAAAGCGAGCATGTCCTCCTGGTCCACAAAGCTGCGCTCCATGTCCACCTGGGTAAACTCCGGCTGGCGGTCGGCGCGCAGGTCCTCGTCGCGGAAACAGCGGGCCACCTGATAGTATTTGTCGATGCCCGACACCATCAAAAGTTGCTTGTAGATCTGCGGGCTCTGGGGCAGGGCGTAGAACGTGCCGGGATGCACGCGGCTGGGCACCAGATAGTCCCGCGCGCCCTCCGGCGTGGATTTGCACAGGATGGGCGTTTCCACCTGCAAAAAGCCCTGGTCGTTGAGAAGGCGCTGGACCTCGCTGATCAGCGTGTGGCGAAAGAGCAGATTCCGGTACATCTGCGGACGGCGCAGGTCCAGATAGCGGTACTTGAGCCGCACCTCCTCACGCACGGGCTCCTCGTCGGAAAGGGAAAAGGGCAGCGTGTCCGCCGCAGAGAGCAATTCCATATGGCTGGCGGCCAGCTCAACCTCGCCCGTGGGCAAAGCGGGGTTGTAGGTGCTCTCGTCGCGCAGGCGCACCTCGCCGGTGATCTTGACCACGCTCTGGTTTTTGAGCCGCTCGGCCAGCGCGAAGCTGGCGGGGTCCGCCACGGCCTGGTCAAACACCGTCTGCACCACGCCCTCGCGGTCGCGCACGTCCACGAAGATGACGCCGCCCATGTCGCGGCAGGTCAGCACCCAGCCGCACACCGTGGCCTGCCGGCCGATGTGCGCGCGGCGCAGGGTTCCGCAGTAATGCGTTCTTTCCATAAAGCTGCAACCTCCCTTATCGCCGGGTAAGAAAAAAGCCCCCCGCCCCGGCATCTCCGGGGCGAAAGGCCAAAGCCTTCCGCGGTACCACCCGCGTTGGACAGAATTGTCCCACTTTCAGCAGGGAACGCCATTGATCCCCCCGCGCTGTACCGGGCGCGCCCGTCCGCGCCTACTCGGACCCTTCGGCCCTTTGGGACGGATGCTCGGGGATGTTCTTCGCTTTCCCGGCCCTGCCGCCTTTCCAGCTCCGGCGGCTCTCTGCGAAGGCCTTGCGGGCAAGCTACTCTTCCCGTCATCGCCATGTGCGGAATGATAGCAGGGATTGGACGGCCTGTCAAGAGGGGAGCAAGCGGCAGGACAAAAAAAGTGCAATTCCTTCCCATTTTCCCTTGATATGAATCATTTTCCCATGCATAATATATATCTGATGTTATTTTTTCAATATATATCGATTTTGTACTAATTATCTGATGTAAAAATACGCAAAAGAAGGGTTTGGTTCGTATGAAGCAAAAACCGGTTTGGATGCTGACGTGAACTGCACCCCATTTGTTAGACAGTATGATATACTGGATAACAAGTGGGGTGCTTGATTATGCCAAAAGGAATAGCAAACAAACGATACACACCGGAGTTTAAGCAACGGGTTGTAGAGGCTGTCATGCAAGATGGTCTGAGCTACACGGAAGCTGCCAAGCTTTATGACGTTCAAGGGCATGACCGAATTCAAAGTTGGGAACGGATATATTTGGAAGAAGGTCCGGAAGGTCTTGCCGTAGAGCGGCGAGGGCGTAGAAGTACAGGAAGGCCGAAGAAACTGCCAAGCAAAGTGAAAGAGGATTTGCTTGCTGAGGTTCAGCGGCTGCGTGCGGAAAATGCTTACTTAAAAAACTTGCAAGCCTTGGTTTTGGAAGAAGAGCGACGCCAGCACAAAAAGCGCAGGTAGTTCAAAAACTAAGGCAAGAATTCTCGCTGTCGCTTCTGCTCGAAATCGCTCAACTTCCTCGCGCTATGAGGTGTCCAATGGCGTATATGGCGGCAGCTATGTGCGGTGGAACGGATCCAGCCAGCCCTCTGATGCCACCAATGGAAAAATCCTGGGCGACACGCAGGTGGAAGTGCTCTCCGGCGTAGTGGTCAACATCTGGGGCGGTTCCGACAACCTTGTATCCGGCCGGAAGACTCAGGGCGTCATCGTGGGAAACACCTATGTCACCGTCGGTACGGAAAGCGGCGGTGAGGCGGTGTGCCAGCATGTCTATGGCGGCGGTTCTCACAGCACCATCGGGCAGGAGCGTGTCTATTATGATCCTAATGATCCATGGGCTTTTGCATCCGTGGGCGGAGACACCCATGTAACCATCAACGCAACTACAAGGGGCCGGGACAACGTTGGCGATCCCAACGGCCATATCTATGCGGCCGGCGATTGCGACATCATCAACGGCACCACCTCTCTGGTCCTGAACGGAGGGTCCGGCTTCGACTGGGTTTTTGCAGGCGGCACAAACAGCGACTACCGGGACGAGACGGAAATCAACAATATGCGCGGCGAGCCGAATGCTGCCTCCATCGAGATCAACGGCGGCACGTGGGATGAAATCTATTCCGGCGTAGGCACCTTTGTCGGCAGCTACGAGGCAGACAGCGAACAGTCCATCAACGGCGATGTCTTTGTGCAGTTCAACGACGGTACAGTGAACTTCTTCAGTCTCAGCAGCCCCATGACCAAAATTGACGGCGACAGCACGCTGGAAATCAACGGCGGGACATTTGGAAACCTGATATGTGCGATCTCCGGTTACCGCGATACTGACTGGAGCGGAAACAACCTGCAACGGGGTGAAGTGGCGGGCAAGCGTCTGGTGAACCTTCGTAACCAAAACGAGATGATCTGTTGGCAAATCTATGCCATCGACGAGATCAACGTAAGCAGCACAGCGCCGTTTATCGCTCGTGGCACCACATCCTCCGGCGCGCTGCAATCCTGCGGCGACGTGAACCTTCTTTCCGGCACCCTGGCACTTACCGGAACCAATAACCTCATCGCAACCGGTGCGGACGGGGTGTCTGGTGATCTGACGATCGCGCAGGGAGCGACGCTCGCCCTGAACGGAACCGACAGCGTGATCACCACGCCCGGATGCGTCAACGCGGCGGGCAGCGCCAAGGGCACGGCGGGAAGGCTGCTGGTGGTAAAGCCCTCCGCCTCCTCCTCTACGGGCTGGGTCAAAACGGACATGACGCCTCAGCGCGCTGCGGTGGGCGAGGTATACCTGCGCTCCAACACCACCAATGAAACCGCCGAAGCCAATACCGACGCGGCGCTGCTGGATCTGGGCAATGACGAACCGGACCTGTATGTGGAATATACGCGGGATACGGATGCCGTATCCTCCTACGCACACGCGTGGCGTATCGCCGAAAACCAGGAGGCTGCCTGGTATTATGAAGTTTATTATCAGAATCCCGATGGCACCTTTGAAAAGTGGAAAAAAGCCCAGGGCGGCAAGACGTTCCCAACCCAAACCGTTTCCATCAGCCATGACAGTTTTGATGACAAAGACCTTGGCTGGGGTGAAGTATTCGGCGTACATTATGTCTTTGACGACGGAAACCCGCTGAACCGCCTGTCCGCGACCGCGGGCGAAGCTCCCGAGGACAATCCCCTGAAAATCTACTATAAATGCACGCCGCATACCGTGACCTATCAGTATGACGGCACGGCACCCGCCGGCGCCCCCGGCTTGCCGGCGCAGGTGGAAACCTACTATTCCGCCGAAGTTGCGGTGGCCACCGCGCCCACCCTGGCCGGCTACAGCTTCTCCGGCTGGACGGTGGCTTCTCCAGACGGCACGGACATCGAAAACGGAATCCTCACCATGCCCAATGAGGATGTGGTGCTCACCGGTTCGTGGACGCCTCTGCCCAGCGGCAGCCTGACGGTGCAAAAACAGGTGACCGGAAGCGGCGCCAGCCAGAGCGAGGCCTTCCCCTTTGAAGTCACGATCGAAGGGCTGAACGGAGCCTATGGCGAGCTGACCTTTGTCAACGGCGTGGCGACCTTCAGCCTGCGCCACGGAGAGAGCGCGACAGCCGCCGGACTTCCTGTCGGCTCGCGCTATACCGTGCAGGAAACGGACAGCCGCGGCTATACCTCCTCCTCCACGGGGGAAACCGGAACCATTGCGGATGGTGTGGAAAGCACAGCGCTTTTCACCAACCACAAGGATGCGCCAGAGACGGTGGAAATCTACCCGGAGGATGTGACCATCTATACCGGCGGGGTGGGCGGCTCCGGTGAAAACAACGACTTCCCCCATCCCATCTATCTCATCCGGGACGAGCAGGGAACCGTTTCCTCCGCGGAGGAAATCCTGTATCAGTTGAACGGCACGGGCAGCTATGCCGTGGACGACCTATTTGAGGTCAGGTACTATCAGAATGGTAACGAAGTCGGGAGCGACGAAACCTACGGCGACCTCACAGCCCGGGTCGTTCTCAGAGAAGCGTTCGCAGGCGGAACGGTGACCACGCAGGATGGCAGGATCGTATCGCCGGGAACGGGCACCCTGCGCATCCGCTATGTCTCCGACTTTGACGCCGCTTCGGATAACGCGCTGACCATTTCCGCCGTATATTATGAGGCCGGGAACCAGGCGGAAGCAATGCAGACGGTGGAGGCTACGGGGAAAGCCGGCGCGCTCCTGCCCGCCTCGACGCTCATTTATCTCAACGGAGATCACAGCTATGTCAAATCCAGCCCCGCCAACATCGGCCTGCTGTTTGACCAGCTGCTGCCCGATCAGCCAGGCGGCGACAATTCCGTCTATACCCTCATGCTTCTACAGCACGCGCAAAGCAAAGGCTATTCCATGGAAAATACAAAGGCCGAACTGCGCTATCTGGACCTTGTTGATCTGGACAACTCGGACGCCTGGGTGGGATCGTCCGGAGGCTGCGACGTGTTCTGGCCCTACCCGGAGGGAACCGGCCGCGATACGGCCTTCCTTCTGCTGCATTTCACCGGCCTGCACCGTGAGTACCGCATGAACGGCGTTTCTCTGCCGGATCAGGTCAAAGCCAGCGGCGTGGAGGAGGTGTCCATAACCCGCGGTGAGGAGGGCGTCTGGTTCCACATTGCGGAAAGCGGCTTCTCGCCCTTTGCGCTGATCTGGCCGGAGAAGAGCGTCAGCCCCACGGCAACGCCCACGGTCACGCCAGAGCCTAACGCTACGCCCGGTCCCACAGCCACGCCTGCCGCACAGCCGCCGAAAACCGGCGACGCCTCCCATGTCGGTCTTTGGCTGACGGCTCTCTTTGCGTCTGGCGCGGTTTTGCTGCTGATTCGCCGGCGGCTGCATCGCGGGAGGGCTTAACGCAGCCCGGCTTCATATGCGCTCTTAAGGCAGACAACAACAGCGCCATGGCGGCGGATGGGAAATTCCTCTCCGCTGCCATGGCGCTGTTTTGGTCGCAAAAGCACCCGGTTATTGCGCCTGCTTGAAATAATCCGTGGGGTAGTTGATGCGCAGGGCCGCCTCGTCCACCTTATAGCGGCTGAGATGGCGGTCCATCACCTGACGCGCGGCAGCCTTGTCGCACGCGGCCAGCGCCTCGACGATCAGCGCGTGATCGTCCACGATCTTGTTATTTTTCACCGTGGTCAGCGACATGTTCCGCACCCGGTCGAAATGCGCGGTGAAACCGGTCATCATGCCGTAGGTCTGTTCCTTGCGGGCGATCTGGAACAGGATGCCATGGAAGGCGTTATCCAGCGCCCACAGGCGGTCCACCGCCCCGTCGGCCAGGTGACGCCGCTGAAGCGCGATGTTTTCCCGCAGCCTCGCAAGATCACCCTCCGTGACCATGTCGCAGTCCAGTTCCACCACCGCGCCTTCCAGCACGCTGCGCATGAAGCGCGCTTCCTCCACCAGATCGTAGTCGATCAAAGCGACGGCGCTGCCGCGCTGGGGATAGACGTCCACCAGCCGCACCTTGGACAGTTCCATCAGCGCCTCCCGCACAGGGGTGCGTGACAGGCCCATCTGCGCGGCCAGCTCGTTTTCGCTGACCATGCTGCCGGGTTTCAGCTCCAGATGGATGATGTTGTCCTTCAGATTGCGCAGGGCGTATTCCCGCCCTGTTTCGCGCATACGCCGCGCCAGAAGCCTCACGCTTGCCCCCTCCTTATTGCAGTTCCTTTTTCAGCGTCGCGCGCACCGCGCCCGGACCGGCCAGCATTTCGGAAAGCATCCGCTCCACCTTGTCCGCCAGGCCCGCTTCATACAGGTTGACGCCAAAGAGGACCTCGTTTTCCAGAACGGGCCTGATCGCGCCCTGCACGCTCTGGGGCTGGCCCAGCTGCACGCCGGCCAGCGCCTGCTGGAGCTGTCCGAGCATGGGATCGGGACTGACGGCCATCTCGCGGCCCTCGTCATCCACGCCCAGCAAATAGCGCAGCCATCCGGCCAATGCCAGCGGAATGGCCGTGAGCGTAGCGGGATCCAGCGTGGGCGAGGCCATGTAGCTCTTGAGCGTCTCGCCGAAGCGCACGGGAATCTTCTGGCTGGTGTCCGTGGCGATGCGCTGCGGGGTGTCCGGGATAAAGGGATTGGGCAGGCGCTGGGTAACGACCTCGTCGATGAACGCGCGGGGGCTCAGGATGCCCGGATCGGTCACCACGGGCAGGCCCTCGGTGTAACCGATGCGCTTGACCAGCTCTACCAGCTCCGTATCGCCCATTTCGGCGGCGATGCTCTCATAGCCCAGCAGGCAGCCGTACACCGCCAGCGCCGTATGCAGGGGATTGAGGCAGGTGGTCACCTTCATGCGCTCGGTCATATTGACGGTATCGCGGTCGGTCATATAGACGCCGGCCTGCTCCAGCGGGGGCCGTCCGTTGGGGAAGCGGTCCTCCACCACCAGATACTGCGGCACCTCGGCGTTGACAAAGGGCGCGATATAAGTGTGGCGGCCGGTGACGACGGGGGCCATGCCCTCCACGCCCAGCGCTTCCAGCTGTTTCTGAATCACCTCGGAGGGGCGCGGGGTGATCTTGTCGATCATGCTCCAGGGGAAGCTGACCTTCTGCTCATCGGACAGCCAGTCCACATAGGCGGCGGGCGCCAGCCCGTTGTCCCGCCATCCGGCGGCGATTTCCAGCACGCTCTGTCGCAGCTTTTCGCCGTTGTGGCTACAGTTGTCCATGCTGACCAGGGCGATGGGATGGGCCCCCGCTTCAAATCGCGCCAGCATCATGGCAGCTACCACGCTCATGGCATGACGCGCCTGCTCCGGGCCGTTTTTCAGGTCCTCCGTCACCACGGGCAGCAGCTCGCCCTTGATGTCCCGAAGCCCATAGCCCTTTTCGGTGATGGTGAAGCTGGCCATCTGCAAGGACGGGCTTTCAAAGATCGCTTTCAGCGCCTTCCAGTCGCGCGCGTTGGCGCAATCGGCCTTGAGCCCGTTGGCGATGGAGGCGATGACCTCCTTCTGCGTTTCGCCGTCCGGCTTGAGGCTGACCATCAGCGTCATGGAATCGTGCGGCACATAGATCTGATCGATGATATCGTAATCAAAGGTCTCCGCCGCCACGATGCCGCTCTGCTGCAGGCCCTTGTTCAGAAGCCGCTGCTGCAGCCCGGCGATAAAGCCGCGGAAGATATTTCCCGCGCCAAAGTGCACCCAAACGGGTTCGTCGCCGGTATGCATGCACATGGCCGGCCAGTCAAAGCCGGGAAGCGCAATGCCGGCCTGCTGCCATGCATTGGCGTCGCGGATCCCCTGATAGGTAAGTTTCACGGTCAATCGGAACCTCCTTTGGCAGCTCGGCGCAGCCTGCCGCCCGCCCGCACGGGGACGGGCGGCACGCCGCGGGTCACTGCTTTTCGATGGCCTCCCACAGGCCGTTGAGATAGGCGGCGCCCAGCGCGCGGTCATAGAGGCCATAGCCGGGGCGGCCCTGCTCGTCCCAGATCATGCGGCCATGGTCGGGGCGCACATAGGTATCGGGGCAGGTGTCGTGGATGGCCTTCATGATGGCGTACATGTCCAGGTCGCCGGTGGAGGACAGGTGCGCCGCCTCGCGGAAGTGATGGTACCCCAGGTACTTGACGTTGCGCACATGCATGGCGCCGATGCGGTCCATCTCGCCAAAGTGGCGGATAACCGCGGGCACGTCGTTCTCCGGGTTGGAGCCCAGGGAACCGGTGCACAGGCAGACGGTGTTGGCCGGGCTGTCGTGCAGCTTGATGATCTTGTCATAATCCTCCTGGCTGTGCGCGATACGCGGCAGGCCGAAGATAGGCCAGGCGGGATCGTCCGGGTGGCAGGCCATGCGCACGCCCACCTCCTCGCACACGGGAATCACCGCATCCAGGAAGTACTTGTAATGCTTGCGCAGGGTATCAGGCGTCATGCCCTCGTACTGCTTCAGCGTGGTTTCCAGCAGGGCCAGGCGCTCCGGCTCCCAGCCGGGCAGGGTGAAGCCGTGGCTGTCCTCGGCGGTCTTGCGCACGATTTCCAGAGGGCCCATCTGGCCCAGGTCCTTTTCGTCAAAGTACAGGCTGTTGGAGCCGTCCTCCGGAATCACGCGCGCCAGGTCGGTGCGCAGCCAGTCAAACACCGGCATGAAGTTGTACACGATCACCTTGATGCCGTAGCGGGCCAGGTTGCGGATGGTGTCGATGTAGTTCTGGATGTATTCGTCGCGCGCGGGCAGGCCGGTCTTGATGTCCTCGTGAACGTTCACGCTCTCGATGACCTCCAGCTCCAGCCCCGCCTCGTGCACCTCGTCCACCAGCGCCTTGATCTCTTCGGGTTCCCACACCACGCCGGCAGGCCGGTCCAGAAGGCCCATCAGGCCCGTCATGCCGGGAATCTGCTTGATGTATTTCAGCGGAATGGGGTCAGCCTGGCTGCCATACCAGCGAAAGGTCATTTTCATGGCGGTTTCTCCTTACTGCATAAACAAGCTGGGCAGGACCAGGCTGATCTCGGGGATGAAGGTGATCAGCAGCAGCGCGACGATCATGCACAGGTAGAAGGGCATGGTGGCCTTGACCACGCGCTCCATGGGCACCTTGGACACGGCCGAGCCGATGAACAGCACCGAGCCCACGGGCGGGGTCAGCAGGCCGATGCCGCAGTTGAGCATCATCATGATGCCGAACTGCACCTTGTCGATGCCGATGCTTTCGGCGATGGGCAGCAAGATGGGGGTGGCGATCAGGATGATGGGCGCCATATCCATGATGCAGCCCAAAATCAGCAGGATGAGGTTGAGCAGCAGGGCCAGCACGATGGGGTTGCTGGAAAGGCTGGTGATGGCGTTGGCGGCGAACTGCGGCACCTGCAGGATGGTCAGGCAGTAGCCGAAGGCGGCGGAGGTGGCGATGAGGATCATCACCACGCTGAGGGTGTTCACGCACTCGCTCAGCGCGTTCCACACGCCCTTCCAGTTCAGGCCCTTATACACATAGACGCTGACGAACAGGGAGTAGATGACCGCGATCGCGGCGCTCTCCGTGGCGGTGAACACGCCCGCGACCACGCCGACCACCACGATCAGGATGGCCGCCAGCGCCCAGATGGAGCGCGCGCACTGCTTGATGAAGCCCTTGAGGCTGAAGGGCTGCCCCTTAGGATAGCCGCGCCGCACGGAGATGATGTAGGCGCCGACCATCAGGCACAGGGCCAGGATGGCGCCGGGGATGTAGCCCGCCATGAACAGCGCGCCCACGCTGACGCCGCCGGCGGAGGTGGCGTAGATGACCATGTTGTGGCTGGGCGGGACCAGAATGCCCTCCACCGACGAGGTGATGGTCAGGGCGGTGGCAAAGTCGTCGTCATAGCCCTGCTCGACCATCATGGGGATGAGGATGGAGCCGAGGCTGGCGGTGTCCGCCGCGGCGGAGCCGGAGATGCCACCGAAGAAGTAGCTGTCCACCACGTTGACCATGGCAAGGCCGCCGCGCATCCATCCGACAAGCGAGTTTGCCAGCGCCACCAGCTTGTCGGATATGCCGCCCGTGCCCATCAGGCAGCCCATGGTGATGAAGAAGGGGACGGCCATCAGGCTGTAGGACCAGATGCCCTTTACAAGCTGCGTGGCCAGCGTGGTCAGGTTCATGCCCATGTTGAGCAGGCAGAACACCGTGGAAAGTCCTACTGCATAGGCGATCGGCACGCGCAGCACGATCAGCAGCAGAAAGGAACCCAGCAGGATCGCAATGGAAGCGGTATCGGGAGTCATTACGCCTGCACCTCCTTGCCTTCGGCCTTCTCGGCGGGCTCCGCGAAGAAAGACCGAATGGTTTGATAGATGTTTTCCAGCTCAAAGACGATCATGCCCGCGCCCGCAATGGGTACCGGCAGGTACATCCACAGCTTGCTCAGCGTGGGGATGGATTCGTACTTGGCGAACTTGGCCAGCGGGCCATTGCAGACCTCGATGCCGTACACCAGCATGATCACGCCCAGCACCAGCACCAGCAGATCGGCCAGCAGGTCGGACGCGCGAACCAGGTTTTTGGGCAGGTATTTGTCAAACACCGTCATGCGGATATGCCCGTTGGTGCGGATGGCCAGCGCCGCGGAGAGCACCGCCATGTAGACCATGAACGTCAGCACCATCTGCTCGCCCCACGGCATGGCCGGAAAGATGGAGTTGGGCACGTAGCGCTGGATGACGGTGAGCGTCGCGATCAGGATGTCCGCGATCAGCAGCAGCTTGCAAATCGTCATAAGGATCTTGTCCGTAATGTCGAATACGGGCTTTGCCTTATCCAAGACCGTGAAAATCTTCGGCATGCGTTACCAGCTTCCTTTCATGATTCAGACGTACAAATCAGCGAAGGGGAGGGCGGAGAGAACCTCCGCGCCTCCCCTGTCGGGTTTGATGATACCTGATCGGTTACTGCATGTCCACGATGGTCTGATACAGCTCGGCCTGATCGGCGGTGTTGGCCTCGATGGTGGCCTTGCAGGCCTCGGCCCACACGGACTTGTCCTCGACCTCGATCACATGCACGCCCTCCGCCTTGAGCTGCTCGAGCACGGCGGCTTCCTCGCTGGCGCTGAGCTCAGCGTTGTAGGCCTGCGTGAGCTTGCCGGCTTCCATAATGGCGTTCTGCTGTTCCTCATTCAGCTTGGCCCAAGCCATATCGGTGATGACGATCTGGATGGCGCCCAGGGTGTGGCCGTCCAGCATCAGGTAGGGGGCCACTTCGGGGAACGCGTTGCTGCGATAGTTGGCAATGGGCTGCTCGGCGGCGTCCACAACGCCGGTCTGCAGCGCGCTGTACAGCTCGGTGAAGGAAACCACGGTGGGGTTGGCGCCCAGGTCGGTCACCATGCCGGTCATGACCGGGTCCTCGGAAACGCGGATCTTCATATCCTTGAGGCTGTTGATGTCGGTGACCTCATCGCGGAAGAAGAAGTGACGGAAGCCTTCCTCGCCGTAGCAGATGCCGCGCAGGGGCAGGCCCACCTCCAGCGGCTCGGCCAGGAATTCCTGCGCCAGATCGCTGTTGGCGAAGTTCCAGAAATGCTCGCGGCTGACGAACGTGTAGGGGATGGAGAGGAGCTTGGCCTTGTTGCAGCCGTAGGCGGTGAACTGGAACGCGGAGAAGCGCCCGATATCCACGGTGCCGCTGCCGCTGAGGATGCCGTCGAGCACCTGGGCCTCGGTGCCCAGCACGCCGGAATGCTGAATGTTGATCAGCACGCTGCCGCCGGTGAGCTCCTCCACCTTCTCCTTAAAGAAAGTCGCGGTCTTGCCGACGATGGTGTCCAGCGGATTGACCTCGGCATACACCAGCGTAACGGGCTCGCTGGCCAGAGCGGCGGAGCAGCTCAGCACAAGCGCGAGGGCCAGGACAAGAGAAAGGACCTTTTTCATCTTGGGTTCCTCCTTTAAGTTTTAGCCATCCCGGACAACAACGCGACGCTCCGGGATTTCTGTGGTTTCATCATAGCACGCTTTGTCTGATTTGTCTACTAGTATACCAGAAAAAATATAAGTGCTTACATTTGTATGTTCTGTACAAATTCTGACCGCCTCATTGTTTTCATTCGGGTTCTGTGTCACAATAAAGGCAGCTACAGCAGCCCATCAACAAAAGGAGAACCCCTATGCAACGAGAGATCATCACCATACATGTGAAGATGGACCGCCAGACCTTTCGCCGCTTTGCCCTGTTCGACACCTTCCGCCTGAAGAAGCGCTGGTGCAAGCCCGCCCTGTTTTGCGCGATCCTGCTGGTTTTCGCGGCGGTGGCCTTCGCCGCCGGCCGGGAGCAGTCGGCCCTGATCGGCAGCGTGCTGCTGCTGGTGGGGCTGGGCCTGCCGGCCGTCTACGTGGGCACCTATCTTTCGCAGCTCAACGCGCAGGCGAAGAAGCTGCGCCTGGATCCTCCCCGCCCCGTTTACACGCTGAGGCTGGCGCAGGAGGGCGTGACCATCCAAAACGACATGAAGGCGGAAGCGACCGTGTCGCTCGAATGGAAAAACATCCATGCCGCATGGCGGGACAAGGGCTGCATCTACCTGTATGCTACGCCCGCGCGCGCCTTTCTCCTGCCCGACGGGCAGGCGGACGCGCCGCCCCAGGAACTGTGGGCATTTCTGGCGACCCATCTGGCAAAGGAACGCCTGCACCAGAAATGAAAGTGTTTTCAGCTATTTGTTCCAGTGCCTTGAAAGCGCAGTGAAACAGGCTTTCAACAGCGCTGGTTTCGCATTGACAAATAAGCATCTGTTGGGTATATTCAATACATGCTTAATTAACGAGGTGCCACATGACCAGACGTGAGCAGGAAATTCTGGCATGGATCCGTGAGGACCCGCTGATCTCCCAGCAGGAGCTGGCGCGGCGCGCGGGCATTACGCGTTCGTCGGTGGCGGTGCATATCTCCAACCTGATGCGCAAGGGGCTGATCCGCGGGCGGGGCTACCTGCTGGGCGAGGGCGACTACGTGGCCGTAGTCGGTGCGGTGAACGTGGACATCGGCGGCACGCCGGACAGCGCGCTCGTCCCGGCGGACAGCAATCCCGGCCGCGTGACCGTCACGCTGGGCGGCGTGGGCCGCAACATTGCGGAGAACCTGTGCCGACTAGGAAAGCGCGTGCTGATGGTGACCGCCGTGGGCGAGGATGCGCACGCCCAGCAAATTCAGCAGAGCTGCCGGGAGCTGGGCATCGATCTCAGCCACAGCCTGACCGTGCCCAACGCGCGCACCTCCACCTATCTGTGCCTCAACGACGCGGACGGCGAGATCGTGGGTGCGGTGAGCGACATGGCCATCTACGATGCGCTGACCCCCGCCTATCTTTCCACGCAGCTGGAGGCGCTCAACCGCGCGGCGCTGGTGGTGCTGGATGCCAATTTGCCGCCGGAGAGTCTTTCGTACCTGGCTGCCAACCTCAAGCCGCCCCTGTTTGCCGATCCCGTTTCTGTGAAAAAGGCGGGCCGTCTGCGGCCCATTCTGGGGCGATTGACCGCCATGAAGCCCAACCGGCCCGAAGCCAGCCTGCTGACCGGGGTGGAAATTCGCGGGGACGGCGATCTGCCCCGCGCGGCGGAAGCGTTCTTTGCTCTGGGCCTTCAGAACGTGTTCATCTCGCTGGGCGCGCAGGGGGTGTATTATAACGACGGGCATGAGCGCGGTATTCTGCCCTGCTTTGCCAGCCCCGTCATCAACACCACCGGCTGCGGCGACGCATTTCTGGCCGCTGCCGCCTGCGCCTGGCAGGAGGGCCGTTCGCTGCGCGAGATGGCGCTTAGCGGGCTGGCCGCCTCGGCCATCTGCGCCCGCGCGGACAGCGCCGTCAGTCCCCTCATTACACCCGACGCCATCGCAGGCATCATCCAAAACGCATAGCAAGGAGGAAACCGTATGAACCTTGACAGGTATCTGGACGTATCGCCCGAGGTAAAAGCCGCAATCGAAGCTGGCAAGCCGGTCGTCGCGCTGGAATCCACCATCATCTCCCATGGCATGCCCTATCCGCAGAATGTGGAAACGGCGCTGAATGTGGAGCGCATTGTGCGCGAAAATGGCGCGGTGCCCGCGACCATCGCCATCATTCGTGGCAAAATCACCGTGGGCTGCACCCATGAGCAGATCGAGCACCTGGGCAAAAAGGGGCTCTCGGTGACCAAGGCCAGCCGCCGCGACCTGCCGGTGCTGCTCTCCCGCGGCGAGGACGGGGCCACCACCGTGGCCACCACCATGATCGGCGCGGCGTTGGCGGGCATCCGTGTCTTTGCCACGGGCGGCGTTGGCGGCGTTCATCGCGGCGCTGAAACCACCATGGACATCTCCGCTGACCTGGAGGAGCTCGCGCAGACCCCGGTGATGGTGGTGTGCGCGGGGGCCAAGAGCATCCTGGATCTGGGCCTGACGCTGGAATACCTGGAAACCAAGGGCGTGCCCGTCATCGGCTACCGCACCAAGGAACTGCCCGCCTTCTATACCACGCATTCCGGCTTTCAGGTGGATTACCGGCTGGATACGCCCAAGGAGGTCGCGGACGCCTTCGCCGTCAAGCTGGATATGGGGCTGGCGGGCGGCATGCTGGTGACCAATCCCATTCCCGACGAATACGCCATGGACCTGGATTATATCAACCGCAACATCGACGCCGCGCTCGCCGAAGCCGCCTCGTTGGGTATCCATGGCAAGGACACCACGCCCTTCTTGCTGGACAAAATTCAGAAGCTCACCGGCGGGGACAGCCTGAAGGCAAATATCCAGCTGGTCTACAACAACGCGCGCCTGGGCGCGCAGATTGCGACGGAGCTGGCGGGGCGCTAAGCGCCTTTTCCGCGTAATCGAAAACCCGGACGGTCATTGCCGTCCGGGATATTTTGTTCTTTGGGTTATGCACTTTTCCCGCCTGCTCGATCTGGAAAACCAACCGTCTATATCTACGGCCTTACGACCGCTGGTAGGAAAATCCGATCCGGTGAAAAAATCACTTGCAGGAAACCACCCATACGGTGGTATTTACTCGTCGTCCAGTTCTTCGTCAGCCTCAAAGTCCGCTTGAACTACTTCGATAAGTTTCTCGAGCAGGTCTTCGTCTTCCACGGGAAGGAATTCCTCGATTTCCTCGCCGTCCTCTTCCGATTCGACAACCTTCATGATATAGAGATTGACGGCTTCCTCTTCCTCGTGGTGGTCACAATGCTCGCATTCACAGTCGCATTCGCCATCATGAGCTTCGCCCAGTACAACGTATTCTTCACCGTTGTAGAAGAAATAGCGCACGACTTCCAGCAGCACATTGTTTCCGTCCTCATCAACGCCTTCGATGAGGTCCCTGGTTTCTTCTTCGGCGGCTTCTACGCCGCCCAGCGGCTGATCGTCGCAGTACAACGGTATCGCCCCACTTTCTTTGCCTGTTTTCCATCGCCGCTCCGGGTCTTTTCCAACGCCGTGTCATCACAGCCTGCGGCGGAACGCCGGCTTGCCGCGACGGGAGTGGCAATTCCCTTTCCTATCCTCTTGGTTCGGTTTTATTATAACCCAAAGCATCCGCAGAAACAAGGCTTTTTGCGAAAATTTTATGGTTGATTTTTGTAAACTATTTTGATAAAATAAGACTGTTGGGGCAGCCGGTCAGGGCTTGTCCTCTTTCTTTTGCAGCGGTTCCAGGCTGCCGTCCGGCCGTTTCAGGCGCACGCTTTCCAGCACAGCCTGCATGTTCTGCCGGAACCCGTCGAGGTATTCGCGGCGCAGGGCTTCGCGCTCCACAAGCTCCTCATGCGTCAACTCCCGCTCGCGGCTCAGGCGCGTGAGCTCGCTGATGCGCTCGATCTTTTCATGTTCCATGCTATCATCCTTTCGGGAGGTCATCCACCATGGTACAGGGCAAGTGGTTTCCCACGGGCAGCGATCTTTCCCAGCCGCTGGCCGTCCGGCAGGCGGTATTCGACCGCGGTCGCGACGCATTGGACGACTGGGCGCAGCAGGTCGCGGTCTATGCCGGGGACGAACCCGTGGGCGCCGCCCGCCTGTGGTGGCGGGACGGGGCGTTCTGGCTGGGCGACGTGGGCGTTGTGCCCGGCTGCCGCGGCAAGGGCTACGGCGATCTGCTGGTGCGTCTGCTCCTGTTCAAGGCCCTTAGCCATGGCGCCCGCTTCATCCGGCTGGAGGCCCCCTCGGAGGCGGTCGCCTTTTTCGCGCGCTACGGCTTCCGCGAGGAGCGCTGCCGGGACGGACAAACCGTCATGGGCCTGGCCGCCGCCGATGTGCGCCTGGACCGCTGTGGCGGCGGTTGCGCCGGATGCGGCCTGTGCCAGGCTGAACCGCAGGCCGGGTCCGCGCGCTAAGGCCTCTCCCGCTTTTCTCCATCAGCCCGCCTTGGCGGGCTTTTTCTGAAACACCCAACGGCGCTGCAAGTGGTAGCTGACAAAGAACAGCACGATATCCACGGGGATCTTGGCGGTGTTGTCGCTCCAGCCCAGCCACAGGTGCAGGCTGCTGGTGAGCACGGCGGAGAGCAGCATCACCAGGAGGAACACGCCCAAGTAGCGCAGAAACGCCCGGCTCACCTTGCCCTTGTCGGTAAAGACAAAGCTGCGGTTGAGAAAGAAATTCGTCACCCCGGAAAGGATACGCGCGGCCACGGTGGCGATCAGGATATGGGGCACCACACGGATGAAGAGCACGCCGACCTGCCGGTCCAGCGAGGTGCCGAAGTGCTTGAGCAGGTTGTTGAACAGCAGGTAGAGGCCGTAGTCCAGCAGGAAGCTGACCATCGACGTGCCCACAAAGCGGAAGAATCCGCTGAAGATGACGCCATAGATGCGCGCGCTGTCGCGGAAGGCGCGGAAGTGACTTCCCTCGTTGTTGTTCTCGTATACGGTTTCAATGGGAAGGGGCCGCATGGGCACCCTCATGGCCGCGCATTCGATCAGCACGTTCATCTCGTACTCGTATCGGTCGCCGGGGACGGCGATCATGGCGGGCAGCAGGTCGCGGTGGAAGCCGCGCAGGCCCGTCTGCGTATCGCCCACCCAGCACCCATAGAGCAGCCTGAACACCACCGAAGTGATGCGGTTGCCCATGCGGCTCTTGGGCGGCACATGTTCCTGGGAGAAGTCCCGGCTGCCCAGCAGCAGCCCGGAGGGGTCACGCGCGAGATCCTCGGCCATGCGCAGCACATCCTCCACGGTGTGCTGGCCGTCGCTGTCGGCGGTCACGATGATGTCCTGACCGGGGCAGCTCTCCAGCAGCCAGGCCATGCCGCGCTTGAGCGCAACGCCCTTGCCGCAGTTGGGCTGATAACTGATGACGTGACTCACCCCATCCTCGGGAATCTGCTCAAAGAACCGCTGGTAGTCCTGGCCGCTGCCATCGTCAACGACGACGATTTTGCCGATGCCGGCGTCCTTCAGCGCTTGTACATAAGGGGGCAGGCGGTCGTCCGGCTTATAGGCGGGGATGACCACAGCCGTGCGCCCTGCGCAGGTCTGTTCCATGGATTCGTTCATTCCTTTCGTGAATCGGCAGTGTCAATTCAGGATGTAGGTATCCATATAATCGCGCATCATGGGGGCCAGATCCTCGCCGGTCACTTCGGCCAGCAGGGTTTCAAAATCCTCGCGGGTGGCGCGGCCGAAGGCGTAGCGCTCATAATAGGCACCAAGGAAAGCGTCCAGCCCGCCGTCAAGCATGCGGTCCAGAGCGCAAAGCATCGCGGCCCCACGGTCATAGACCACCAGCGAGTATTCCGACATGCTGGAAAACCAGTCCAGCGGCGCGCCCGGCGTAACGCCGCGCGGCACCGTGACGCGCAGTGCGCTCTCCAACTCCTGCTGCTCATACTCCTCGCGCCGCGCGAGACCGTAGCGGTCCTCCAGGTATTCCAGCATGCTGAACTGGCTCAACGCCTCGTCCTGCCAGGCCTGGTTGACCGGATCGCTGCCCACCACGGCGTACCACCACTGATGCGCCGCCTCATGCGCGACCACCATTTCCAGCGTCTCGCCTCCCGCGTCCAGGCGGTCGGAGGCGATCATCGCCAGGGCGGGGTATTCCATGCCGCCCATGGGAAAACTGATTTCACATAGTGTATAGCTCTGGTAGGGATAGGCGCCGTAGCGGGCCGAAAAACAGGCCAGCGCCTTTTTTCCGTAGTCCAGCATCTCCCGCGCGCGGGCCGCGTCGGTCGCGTAGGCGCTGACGAGCACGCCGTCCTGCTCCGCCTGGGCGGTATGGAAACGGTCGCTCGCCACCAGCGCAAAGTCGCGCACGGCGGGAGCGACGAAGTTGTAGCGGGTGCGCCCGTCCGCCGTCTCCGCCGTGGGATATCCGCTGCCCGCACACAAAAAGCCCTCCGGCACGGATACGCTCACGGTCCAGTTCATGCAGTCGCTCAGGAAGGGATCGCCCACGGGGTAGTATTCGTCCGTGCGCCAGGCCCCGTCCTCCCACACAGCGGGGATGGCGAAGGCATTTCCCAGCGCCCAGATGCCGCTGTCCACACCGAAACGGTACGCCATGTACGGAATCTGCACCGTGTAGGTCAGGGTGATTTCAATCCATTCCTCCGGCTGCCAGCCGTCCGCCACAGGCACAAGGAGCACGGTCTTGGCGTCGTCGGTATAGCGATAGGCCGCGGCCTTGGCCTCTCCGCCGTCGCGGGCGACCCTCGCGCCGCTCATCACCAGCGCCCCGGACGAGAAGCCGTTCGGGTAACAGCTTTCATACAGCGCCTCCTCGGCTCCGGCGGGCGAGGTGTCCGGGCTCTGGAAGGCATTGGGCCAGGTGCGCAGCATCGCCGCCTCCTGCACCTGGCCGGTGCGGTTTTTCAGCGTAAGCGTCTGTGAAACCGTCATCGACGACGCCTCCGTGTCCAGCGACGCCTCGGCATAAACCGCGTCCAGCCCGTCCCACGCCTCGATCAGCGTCTGGGAGGGCGGGGGCAGCTCCACGGCGGGCGCAAAGCAGCCGCAAAGCCACAGCGCCGCCAGCACGACGGCCGCCAGAATTCCTGCCCCCAGCCCGATGCGCGCGGAGCGCCGCTTCATCCACGTTTTCTTCAAATCAAGGACCCCACACTATTGAGCAGCACCATCACGCGCTGCGTCACACCGCGCATCAGCAGGCCGCCCACCAGGCCGCCCACGATCAGCGTCAGCGCCAGGGCCAGGGCCACCAGCAGCATTTTGACCGGCAAGAGCTGCGCATCGGGCCGGCCGGTGACGGCACTCAGAAGGCCGCACGCCTGCGTATAGCTCACCGCCATGCCGCACAGCGCCACCAGCAGCGCCAGCCAGGGCGACAGCAGCGACAGCACCATCGCCAGCAACGCCACCGCCGCCGTGGGCAGCGTGGTCACGCCCACGAAGCCCAGCAGCAGCTCCCAGGAAAAATGCACCTTGGCAACCCCGCAGAGGTAGACCAGAAACACCAGCGCCGGCACCGCCATACCGATGAGCTGGCACAGCACCGCCGCCCCGCCCACCGACGGAGCAATGCGCCCGGCGATATAGCTGACGCCCTGGTTCATGGAAGCGGCGTCGCTCGCCAGGCTTACGCCGGTCAAGGTCGAGATGGCCGACAGCAGCACGCCCACAAAGCTGCGCATCACCACCATGCCGCACAGGAACGTGAGCAGCAGCGTCAGCGCCGCCACGATGGGGCCTGTGAGCCTGTCCTTTTTTTCCAGCATGCCGCGCAGCACCTCCTGCGGCTGCGAGAAGCTGTCCAAAAAGGTGCGCGGCAGGGCGCTGAGGGCCGTCAGCAGCGGATTGGCGTCCCGTGTTGTGGGCTGACCGTAGCTGTAGGGCTGCTGGAAGCCCGGCGGATACGTCCCCTGCTGGTACTGCGCATAGGACTGCCGGTAGAGGCTTTGCTGCTGCGGATAGGGCTGCTGCTGCGCGCCCATATACGGCTGCTGCGCCGCGGACGGCGGCATGCCCTGCGCTCCGCTTACGGGCGGCGGCATGGTTTGTGCCCCGCCTGCCGGCGGCTGCATGGCCGCGCCGGGGCCCGGCTGCGGATAGCCCTGGGGCATGCCCTGGGCATAGCCCGGCATGTAGCCGGGCTGGACATAGGCGGAAACAGGCTCGTTGCAGACGGGGCAAAACGCCGCGCCCTGCGGGATCAGCGTCCCGCATTTGGGACAGTTCATATCGTCCCTCCTTCAAAAAGGTCCATGGGAATACGGTCCATCATAGCACGGGCCGAAGCGCGCGTCAATCCTTTGCCGCAAGGGCATAGGGGATCAGCGAGCGGTCCAGCAGGTAGAGGCGCATGTCCCCGGTTTCCACAATCTGGTCCTGCGGCAGCGTCTCCAGATAGTCTGCCAGCGTTGAGAGCGGATAGTATCGCTCATCCCAGAAATCCGGCTCGGTGGCCAGCATGGCCACGTTCATGTCCTCAAGCGCCGCCTCCACCTCCTCCAGCGGCAGATTCATCAGCGGCACGATGGGATTGGTCGTGAGCACATAGCCGCGCCCCCTGAGCGGATACTGGTAGCCGACCCTTGTGATGAGGATCTTCTCATCCTCCCCCACATGCTCCGCCACCGCCATGAGCATCCCGTAGCGTTCGCGGAAGCCGTTGTCCAGAAGGATGCGCTCGCTCTCCATCACGTCCCGGCTGTAGCGGTAAAAGGTGTTGGTGTAGCCGGTCTGGTTGGTCCCCTTGACCACGCCCATCAGGCACAGGAGCACGCACAGGCAGGCGGGCAGTTTCAGCAGGAAGGGCTGCGCGGAGGCGGCCGCTTTCCGTAGCGCCTGCATGCGGACGGGCAGGGCATCCCGCGCGCGATCCATCAGCGGCGGCCAGAGCGTCTCCAGCGCCGAAAGCGCGCCGCAGATCATCCCGCAGGAGAGCAAAAACCATTGTATCGTATAGCGCGGCAGCTTGAGGAACGAGCCGGAGAAGCTGTACAGCGGGCTGTCCAGCGCCCCGGTCATGGGTGCGAGGGTGAGCAGCGTATACAGCGCCCACAACCCGGCCGTGGAGGCCACCGCCGCACCCGCGGAACGGCTGAGCACGGCGGTGGGACCGTCCGCCCGTTCCAGCCGCGCCCCGCGACGCATCCGCACCCGGCTGGCCACAGTATAGGCGATCGCGCAGGCCAGCCCAATCAGCGCCAGCCGGAAGCCCCATTCCCCTACCGGCGTGGCATAGGACTGCAAAATGGAGTCCTTGGCCTCAAAGAAATTCAGGTGGGTGGTGGTTTCCTCCAGCTTGTATTCGATGTCCATGTACATGTCGTACCACGGCGCGTCGGTGTAGGTGGTCATCAGCCGCCAGGGCGACATCTCTCCCCATTGAAAGTAGCACCACAGGTTGCCCGAAAACGCCAGCAGCGTGGCCGCCGCGCCCGCCAGCGCCAGCCCCACCGAGCGCAGAAGCACGCCCGCCGCGCCCTTGAGCTGCGTCATGCGGGCTTCCAGCCACCGCCAGACCACCCATGCCGCCACGATGAAGGGAAGCACCACGAAGCATACCACATGCGTGCTCATCACCGTGAAGCACACGGCAAAGCACAATATCAGCTTGCCCAGATACGCCTTGCGCAAGCCGCGCGGCTCAAGCCCCGCGAAAAACAGCATCGCCCACAGAAGCGCCAGAATGCGCCAGATGTCCCTGGGCGCGCTCTCCACGGAGAAGAACAGGTCCGGCACGAGGTTGAACAGCACCACGCCCAGCAGCACCCAGCGCCTGCGCCCCCGGCACGCCACGATGAGCAGCGCCAGATAGGCCGCCGCCATATAGAAGGTGTTCATGCCAAGGCCCGTAAAGACGGCCTTGTCGTTGGGATAGCCCACCTCGCCGCCGGTATGGAACAGGCCGTAGCTCATGTACAGTTCCAGCGAGGGGAAGTGGCTGTGCCCGCGGAAATGCCCGGTGACGTCATCCTTCTCCAGCAGGTTTCCCAGGTCGCGGTCCTCACAGTAGCGCTGGGCCAGGGCCAGGTATTCGCCCGCGTCGCCCCCGCGCACGCTCTCCATGCTGGACATGTAGCGCACGCACACCGGC